>MTKZ01121568.1_pt2 | contig 26149 bp, 19 predicted proteins | sample 1042781 | NCBI WGS metagenome assembly MTKZ01 (sample SAMN06212207, study PRJNA360539) | anaerobic digester metagenome | biome: Wastewater treatment plant; material: sludge; isolation source: anaerobic digester fed with sludge from wastewater treatment plant | place: Denmark: WWTP Viborg ... | reverse complement strand
GCTCGGTCGGCCGGTGCGATTCCACCAGTGACACCACCGCGATACCGCTCGATCGTACCCAGTCAAACACACGTTCCAGGTTCGCAATCAGCGCATGGAGATGGGCGACCTGCAGCGGACACCCCGGCGTGAGGAAGTCCCGCTGCGTACACACGTCCAGCAGAACGCGGTTCCACAAAGGCAAGTACAAATCGCACGCCATATGCCGTCTCCGCCGCACAGACCGGCCCGCCGAACCAAAAGACTTGTGTATGGGGACTCCTATTGGAGCGTGTTGGCCGACCGGCACAGCCCGCCCTCTCCCCGACTCTGTGCACCCCTCCCGCCGGAGCGGAAGGGTCCTCATCCAATGCTATGCCTGAGGGGTACTGTCTTTCTCAAGCGGACGCGATTTTTCGAACACGTTTTCCCGGATTGTCGGTCCGTGTTTCGCTATCGGACGCGGCCGGTGGGGGTTTTCCCCCAGGTCGGGTCGGCTCGCACCCGTCAGACGGGCTCGAAAACCCTGTGCCCAGTCTCGATCGCCCCGCATGACTCGGATGCTCCGCAGGTCCGGCCGCTGATACCCTGTGGCGAGACACCCGTGCCGGCAATCGGGCCGGCAGGCCCGGCACACGGCCTATCCCGGCTTTGGCGGGGCAAGTCGGCTCGTTCGCCGGAATCGGCCGGTCGTGGGGCGCACCGCCGGAGGCCGACCCGCGGCCACGCGGACCTGTGGAAATCAGCCAGCCCACCCGTTTCCTTGCCCTCCGGCTATTCAGAGCCTTGAAACACTCTCCGGAACATGAGAGAATAGCCAGCACTGCGGCCATGCCGTAGGGAAAAGCAGGTTCAGGTACCGTAGCAGTACAGATCGGATCGAACAGGGAGAGAGACGCCGGAAGGCGGGCTCTCTTTTTCTTGCGCCGCGTGGGCGGCCGGTAGATGTCGGCGGCCGGTCGGTCGCGCGAAGCGGGAGGCCACATCAACAAGCATAGACCAGCCGGCACAACCGAAGGGTCCGAAAGGAGGAACTGATGAGACACTCATTCACGACGGCGACAATTCTGGGAACTGTTGCGCTGCTGGCGGTTGTCCAGTCCGCAGCAGGGCAGGAATTCAGCATCAGCCCGGTGTGGATCGACCTTTCTCCCGGCGAAGGCATTCCCCCGGATGGTTCGCCGGAGTTCATGGTGAATCGCGAGGTCATCGACCTGCCTTATCAAGGCGCGCCCGCGGGGACGCAACTCATGACGCAGCCCGGGCTCCCTTATGTGCCAGGGCCCGGCATCATGTACATGGTGACCGTGCAAAACCTGACCGGAAGCTGGCTCCTTGATGCCGTGCTGATCATCGAGAACTATGGGTGTTTCTATGGCGACCCCAGCGGATCGATTTTCCTCAACGACACGGTGTGGAACCCACCGGCACTGGCCACGGGCAACGTCCCCGCTTACCCGCTGGGTGATATTGCCCCGTGGGGCGTAGGGCAAGCGTCGGTCAGAATGTTGTCGGGATACGACCCGGGCGGCTTCGACGGCCAGTTCAACGCCGGGAGCATCGGCTTCGACTCCTACCCCGATGTGCCGGGTTTCAGCGATGTCAGCGTGCTCTTTGTTCCCGAGCCGTCGGCGCTTTGCCTGCTCATCTTTGCCGCTGCAGCGGCGCTCCGGCGACGGCGATGACGGCAAACATGAAGGCGGCGAAAGGTCGCAACAGGTCAGCTCCCGGCGACGCTGGCGGCGAGGTCGATGTCCGTAGGTCAGGGGCTCGATCGCCCGCATGTGCCGGCGGGGAAAGAAGGCCCGCCGATCAGCGTCGCGAAACGCGACCAACGCGCGTCGCTGGCCAAGGGCGAGCGAGGCGTGATCGTAAATCTCGCAGATTTGCTCTCCGGCAGGTAAACACAGAACGGCCCGAACGGTTCTTGTCGTGACAGCGATCAGATTCCATCAGGATTCAGATCTGCTCACGACAGTGCAACGATCAAGGCGAGACATGCCGCGTCTCGGCGATGAATCGCGCCGCGTGCACCCCGTTTTTCGGCCCGATAACGCGGTTTTTGACTCCTGCGCAAAAACAGGCCCCGGTAGGGGGGACCGGGGCCATTGGCGAGCTATCGCAAGTTCCGGCACTCATGGTCCCGGCCGGGGTGAACCAGGACCGTAAGGTAGGGGTATTGCCAGTCCTTGCGACTAGCTTCTTGCCGTCCCGCCTTTCAGCAGAACGGCACCAAAGGGGGAAGCAACTCGTGCATTGTAACCGACCGGCGGCCAATTGGAAGATGGAATTGAAGAAATCCTGCCCCCCAAATGTCTCAAACGTCACATACAGTATAAAGCCCAATACTTCAGTCTTGGTGGAACACATCAACCTGGAAACAGAGGTTGGAGCATCTGGCGCGAACCGCGGCTCAGCCGCTTCCCTACGCCCCTGCAAGGCCACATGTCCGACGGCCCGCCGGCCTGTTCCCGACTCGGGGTGCCGTCCGGCGGAGTATCACTGATTACCCTCGGGGGGCATGGCCAGGACCTCGATTTCTNNGCGTCGGGCAGCCCTCGGTGTGCAACCGAACCTGCCGCTCCCGGCCATCGGGGGTGAAGAACCGCAGAATAATGTGGACCGCCCCGGCATAGGCCGAGGTACTGCCGGCGTCGGCCTTTCGCTCCATGGCGATGAACCGGTCCCTTGGGATGTCAAAGTGGTCGGTATCGCCCCGGTAGATCAGCAGGTTCGGGGCGATCCACAGCATGCCAAGATCGTCCTCCACCAGCGTCATCTTTCGGAAGCTGCTTTGGGTCGGGTCCGAGATGCCGATGGGGATCCCGCTCTCGATCTGTTCCGGCGTGATGCCCAGGGCAGAGAGCCTTCTTGCGATCACCCGTCTTTCAAGCGGGGACCAGATCTGCAGCCACATGAGCACAAACTGCATGATAATGAGCGTGCAGCCCAGCGGCAGGAGAAAGGAGAGCGTTGAGCCCAAGCCCAGGTTTGCCAGAATCGGCGTCGCGAAGGCCCCGATCAGCAATGCAATCCCGAGGATGAACAGCAGCCCCACGAACACGTTTGCGAAATAAAGTCTCGGCTTGAATGACGCGAAGAACGGGCGGGTGAAGTCGGAGGTCAGACCGTTGGTGTAGTATACGATCGCGTAGGCCAGCACCCCGCCTGCCAGCGCCATCGCTCCGAAGACCGCCATCACGATGACGAAAAGCAACTGGTGGGCGAAACCTTCCATGGCCCCGGGCTCCTCGCGAGCGAAGCCGCCGGAAGCCCAGAAGCCGCCTACCATCGAAACCACGATGATCAGACCGAGTAACAGCAGACCGAGCAGGCGCTTGGCTGGAGCGAGCCGCTGTTTTGGCTGCTTGCCGGACATCGGTTCAACCGATCACCCACTGTGTGCGGGTTCTACGAAAGTGCGCCCCACGCGACCTGCGGCCCCGGCAGCCTTCCTGCCGAAGCGAGAGCACGACGGTCTGCTTCAGTCCATTCCCAGTTCCTTTGCCATTTGCTCGAAGTTCTTCGCGGAAGCCGCCACGTCGGGCAGATTGTTTTCCCAGTTGTGCTCGTACTCAGCCGAGAAAACGCCCTTGAAGCCCTGCCGTTTGAGCTCGGCCAGGATGCCCTTCATGTTCGCCACGCCCTCGCCCCAGTGAACGTCGTGGGCGGTCATCGCCTTCTCGTTCAGGTCTTTCAGATGCAGGCTGATGATCCGGCCTTCAAGCTTCTTGAGACATTCGATCGGGTCGAGTCCCGAGCGAATCCAGTGGCCGGTGTCGGCACAGGCTCCGATCCGGGGGTTTGTACCTTTGATCGCCTCCAGGACCGTGTCCGGGTTCCAGTACCGTGATGGCTTGGGATGATTGTGAATGGCGACGTTGATTCCGTACTCCTGGGTCAGCTTGTCGAGCATGTCGAAGGTTCCGGGCTCCGGCTCGGACACGATGGTCTCGATGCCCATGTCCTTGGCGAAATCGAAAACCTTGCGGGCCGAGGCTTCATCCTTGCCCAGGCCGACCACACCGTAGTTGACCAGCTTAATGCCCACCTCGGCCAGCTTGGTTTTGGTCGTTTGCCTGAGGTCGGCGGCCATGTCATGATCGAACTTGGCGCTTCCCAGGCCGGGGCTCAGCCGTTGGCCCGGGTAGGCCTCGATGTACTTGAGCCCGATCGAATGGGCCTTGTCGACGGCCTCGAAGAAGGTGAACCGGTTGAAAGTATACGCCTGCGTTCCGACGCGCCAGGCCGGCTCCTTGTCACTACTCATCGGTGTGAGCTCCTTGACCCAGATGCCACGGTATTCCACGTATGACGTTCGGTTGTGCGAGTCCTGGACGCCGATATAGCCTTCCAGCGGCTTGGCGGCCAGGGCCGGGATGGTCTTGGCATCGACATCGACGATGGGGATGTTGTCCGCGAAGACCTTGTAGTGGTACCCGCGGCAGTGGATCTCGAACATGTGCCAGATGTCGGCGGTCTCGTCGGGTCGCGGATCGACGGCCGCGGTCCCGTAAAGCGACCCGGTGCAGTGGGCGATATCACGAGGCTCATTGCTGATCTGGATCTCGCTGCCGGTTTCCCAAGGATAGCCCTCTGCCGCGGCTCTCACGAACACGCCCGAGTTGCCGTCCTTGCCGATCCGCCACTCGACCCGCAGGATGAAATCGCGGTATGTCTTGTTCGTCCGCATCCACTGGCCACCTTTGCCGCTCTCGCTTCGCAGGACACCGTCTGTGAACCAGAAGCCCTTGGGGTCGCCGACGATCGTCCAACCCGTAAAGTCCTTTCCGTTAAGGAGTTGAACGAAACCCTCCGTTGACGGATCGGGCAGACGGCCGGCGACAAACCGGATCGACTGTGCGACCAGCCGGCGAAAGCTGGGGTTTGTATATGCCTTGGCGTCATGTCCGAGCTGGATGTAGACCACCGGGCTCTTGTGATAGGTGTGCGTCCAGGCGATCACCCTGTCGCTCGTCGGCTCATCGGTGGTGAGCAGCGGATGAGTGCCTTCGAGAAACTCCATGTCTTTGTACGTTTCATCCTCAATCTCGAAGTTCTTCATGAAGCGGGTGATCGGATGCTGCGGGTCGGCGATCTTCACCGGCACCTTGACGTCATGCTTGAACGAGGGTTTGCGTTCCGTGGGGCCGGGTTTGGTGTTGAACTTTGCCCCGATGACCTTGATCGCTTCGGGCCAGTCCTGGTAGTCTCCGGCAGCGTGGTGCATGGCCACTAGCGGCTTGCCTTTCTTGAGCAGGGCCTCAAGGTTCTTGCGAGACTCCTCGGTCATCCGCGAGTACATGTCGTACCAGACCATCACGTCGTAGCTGTCGGCCTTGTCTGGGGCGAACCACTTCTGGGCCTCGGGCTGCTGGACCTCTCGCCAGGTGATATCCGGCTGGCTGTCGAACATCTCGAAGAATTCCTTCCGCTGGAAATCGTGCCCGCCGGTGACGATCAATACCCGGAGCTTGTTGGTCCGGACCGGTGGCTTGGGCTCCGGGCCGGTATCGGCACCGAGAACAGTGGACACACAAACGGCAACCGCACCGCAGACGATCACGGGTAGCATCGATTTGATCATGGCTGACATCCTCTTTGTCGGAAGGGTTCCTGCTCACTCGGAGCTCATGCCCCAAGCGCCTCCAATCAGACCGGCTGGGAGCCGATCCCACACGGGTCTGGAAACAGGCTCCCGCTCCGGCCATGCCACAGTCAGGCCATCTTGTCCGCCCGTGGCCTCAAGATCAAGCGCAGGACCATCGGGTGTATCCGCGGGCATAGCAGTGCGTGCGAGAGTCTTACTGCCGGAAGCGCTCAGGGCGCATGCCTGAAACAGCAGCAGCCGACGGCAGCGTCGCCGGAACGTATCCGCCATCGATTCATCCCATGGCTGAGGGTTTGGCACTCGCCGGGTACGACCCTTTGAGGGTTGGACCAGGTATTGGGGATATCGCCACCGCGGGTGGCGCTTTGCTCTGCCCGCGGCTGCTGTTGTCTGAGGTCCTCGGCCTGGCGCATGCTCGGCGGCTCTCGTCATTTTCGCACAGCTTGACCTGGAAGCCGGCGTCGTTGAAGCTGTCTCGATATGTCCCAGCCACCCAGGAGCCACGTGCCTGATCGCCGGGCCCGCAAATGGCGAGTGCTGAGCTTGTTTTCGGGTCTGCTCCTGAGCGCCTGTTTCTTCCTTCCGGCCGTTCAAGGCTGCAATGTGCCGATTGTCCCGGCGACTTCCCTGATTGAGGTTTTGGATGAAGCGCGGAGCGGTTCGTGGTCGATCGAGGTTCTCACTGTTGTCGCGGTTTATCTTGTGGCCTACGCGTTCGGCGCCGCCTTGCTGATTGGCGCCCTGGCGCTGCTTATCGCCTGGCCCAAGCTTCGGAGCGCGAGCACGCTGACGGTGGTCGTTGTGCTCGCCTATGCAGCCGTTGTCGTGCTGGTCTTCACACTCTGGCAAGGGTTCAGAGGTGGCTGGTCCGCCCCTCCCTGGGTAATCGAGGATTACGTCAGTCTCGTGCTCAACCTGCTGTGCCCGCCCCTTCTGTTGACGGGAATGGTCCTTGCGATTCGCCGCCCGCACCAGCGCCGCTTGTGCCTCTGGCTCTTTGGTGGCCTGTCGGGGCTGGTCTGGTTCGGCTTTTGGCTGGCCTTCGGCGATCCCCTTTACGGTCTTTACCTGTCGCTGGCTGCATGCCTGATCATCGTGCTGGCTTCGGTGGGCGAGGCGGCCGTGCTGACCAACCAAACCTGGCTGCGCACCTTCGGCCAGTTGTTGACCTGCCGATTGGCCCCGTTCTACGAGTCGAAGGGCCACTGCCCGAGCTGCGATTACTACCTGTATGGCCTGACCGAGCAACGTTGCCCCGAATGCGGTCGGCCGTTTACCTTTGAGGAGTTGGGCGCGACTCCGCCCGAATTGGGCTTCACCTCAACACCCGCTGTGCCATAATCGGGACGGCTGATGCATGCCGATACGACGGGTGGGTTCATGCATTTCGATCGCGGCAGTGACCTTCTGTCCCCGGTTCTGATGGTCTTCAACTCGACAAATCCGCGGCCTGCGTCTATGCTGTTTGCCTCGGCAGTGAAGGTCAGACAACGATGTGACGTCCGGCGACAACCGAAGCCCGGTTCGCCTGATCAGCGGGGTGTTCTGGCATGGAGATACCGCGTCGGGCACGCGGCGATGAGTTGCTCAAGCCGGGCCAGATGACCGGCCTGCGCGACTCCCTGCGCCGACTCTCAGGCAAGCACGACCTGGCAAGCGTGATTGCCTGCGCCTTTGACCACCGCACGCGAATGCTCCCTTTCATCTACGCCGATACGCGCATGGTTCCCGCGGGCGTGCGGGCAATCGGCTCGGCGATGGCGGACATCGGGTTTTCGAAGACTCGGATCGTTCTGCAGCAGTGGAGCCCCAACTTCAAGCCCAGCCTGATGCGGCTCGACGGGCGCGTGCCGGATCTATTCATGGTTTCGAGCATGCAGATTCACACTGCCCGGTGTCACGCCCTGATTCGCGAAGCCTGCCAGATCGACCCTGCCAACAGGCCCCTGATCATCGCGGGCGGTCCGAAGGCCATCTACGAGCCGTGGGACGTGTTCAATTCCGATCCCGACCAGTGCTGGGGTGCCGACGTGGCCGTGACCGGCGAAGAATACGTCCTGCTCAACCTGATGGAGGTCCTGCTGAGCGTTCGGGCAGAAGGTGAACCGTTGCGGTCGGCCTTTCAACGGGCCCGCGACGACGGCATGCTCGACGACATCCCCGGCCTGGTGTACGCCCGGGGCGAGAAAGAGGGCGTGGCGGAGGAGTTGGTCGATACCGGCACACAACGGCTGCTCGGCGACCTTGACGAACTGCCGCACCCGGTGCTGGGATATCGACTCCTCGAACCGCCGAGCCGCGAAGCCACCCTGGCCAATGCGAGCCTGCCGGCCGGACGCGTGCGGAGGTACAGCCCGCTCGCATCGCTGGTGCTGACCTTCGGCTGCAAGTTCAACTGTCCCTATTGTCCCATACCGGCATACAACCAGCGACAGCATCGGGCCAAGAGCGCGGCGCGCATTGCCGACGAGTTCACCCGGCTGCACCAGGAGTACGGCATCAAGTACTTCTTCGGCACGGACGACAACTTCTTCAACGACAAGCAGCGGACGCTGGAGATTGTCGAGACCCTGGCTCGCACTTCGATTAACGGAACCAGGTTCCGCAAGATCTTTCGCTGGGCGACCGAGGTGACGGTACACGACACCCTCCAGATGCGGGACCATCTCTCGGCCATCCGGGCAAGTGGAATGAGGGCCTTGTGGCTTGGCGTGGAAGACATGACCGGCGCGCTGATCAAGAAAGGCCAGAGCGTCAGTGGAACGGAAGAGGCTTTCCGTCTCTTGTCCGATCACGGCATCGTCCCGATGCCGATGATGATGCACCACGATGGCCAGCCTCTGTATACGCGAGGTGAGCCCCGGGGCCTGCTGAACCAGGTGCGTCGCCTTCGCCGAGCCGGCGCCGCCGGTCTGCAAGTGCTGATGATCACCCCGGCGACGGGTTCGCGGGGATATGAGGAGAACTTCACTTCCGGCCTGGTGTATGCCGCCGCCGGCGGGCGCAGGGTGGAGCAGCACATGCTCGACGGTAACTACGTGGTGGCGTCCAGCGATCCGCGGCCTTGGCGAAAGCAGTTGAACATCATGCTGGCGTACCTGTACTTCTACAATCCACTGCGCTTCCTGCGCGCGATCATCCAACCGAAGACCAAGCTTTACCTCGTGGATTCCGGAATGCAGGTTCTCGGAATGTGGGGCACGCTTCAGACCATTCGCCGCACGCTGGGTTGGGCATGGCGACTTCGACGCGGCCCGATCACCCGGCATGCTCGCCCGCCTGGGCCGAGCATCCCTGTCAGGCGAGCGGCCGCCTCGACGGCGATCCCGCCCTCGCCCGAACCGGCCTCACCGGCTGTTGCCGCTGAGCGGTCATGTGTGCCTGCACCGCTTACGAAACTGAGCAGGTCGGCCGATTCGGTCGGGTTGTGAGCAATCGGGAAAGGTCCGTCAATACGGGCGCGGGCTGCTGCATACGACACGCCGCCCACATATCCCTCAGACTGACCCCAATCGCGGATTGGAGTGCCTTCGCTCATCGCCTCATGGCGGCGTCACCGTCCCCCGCCGTTTTCGAGATCACGTACCCGCTTCACACTCTGGGCGGCCCGTAAGGCTCGCGGTAGGCGGCGCGACGGAGCATTTCAGTGGCCTGTGTATCGACGGCCTGTAATGTCGAATCGGTGAAACAAGCCTGCATGGCGAGCTTGCAGTAGACCCTGTGACCCGTGCGATAGGCGATGTTGGCCAGGTGGCAGGCGGCTGCCGCGTAATGGCCGGCCTCGATCGGTGCTCGCGGCTCGCCGCGGGTTCGCACACAGTTCACGAAGTCCTGGATGTGCGCCATGGTCAACACGTCAAACGGTGGGCCGGTGTTATCCGTCGGGCGAGTGTCAATCGGCTTATCCTGACGCAGTGCGGTCGGGAAGACCGCCGGCCCAAGCTCGTCAACCAGGAGAGTCGCATCTTCACCGTGGAACAGCGCCCCGGTGTGCATGGAGCTGGCCGCATCGAAACTGCTGTTGTGCGCGGGGACCGGCGGAGCCCAGACGGCGTGTCCGTTGCTCAGCCGCAGCGAGTAAACGTGCATGAAGCGCCCCGGACGAGGCAGGAGTTGGGTGTCGTACTCGAAGACCGCCTCCATCGTGTCCGGCGTCTCGCGGAAATCGCCCAGGCCCTGGTTGCCGCCGACGGCAGTGACGCTTGCCGGGCCGTTCACCCTCATTGCCCAGTGGATCAGATCCTGGTAATGAACGTTGCAGCGAGTGAGCATCCCACCGCCGTACTCCCACCAGTTGTAGAACAGGCCGTGGCCGCGACCCCGGTTGTACGGCCGCATCGAGGCGGGGCCGACCCACTTGTCATAGTCGAGCGACGCCGGCGGCTGGCCGTCGTCGGACGGAGGCACCGGTTTGGCCTTCACGAAGTTCCAAGTGCGAGTCTCAGCGATCTTGCCCAGCTTTCCGGCCCGCACCTGCTCCACCGCGTCGCCGAACCAGGCCGCGGACCGGTGCTGCATGCCCACCTGGACGACCCGGAAGTACTTCCGTGTTGCCTGGACCATCGCCGCCCCTTCGATCACGTTGTGACCGACGGGTGACTCGACATAGATGTCCTTGCCGGCCGCGCAGGCATAAATGTGCTGGACGGCATGCCAGTGGTCGGGCGTCGCGATGACAACCGCGTGGACGTCGGATCGATCGAGCACCTTCAGGCTATCGACGGTTGCCTCCGGTTTGCGGCGGCCCGCCTGCTCCACGCGCTGAGCGGCCAAAGCAACCCGTTCCGAATCGACGTCGCAGACAACGGGGATGTCAACATCATCCTGGCGGAGCAGCAGGTCGAGAAGCTGCCAGCCGCGCTGGCCGCAACCGATCAGGCCCACACCGACACGCTCGCCGGCACCGAACGGCCGATCTGCGGGGCGGGTTGATTGGGCCGGCAACGGCGGGGTCCAGGCGGCTCCGATCGCAACCGCACCCGTGTGCGACAGAAACACCCGACGCGACAATGGCTTGCTCATAACGTCACTCCACGGGCCTGAACCAGACCTTGATCCGACGACCCGCCTTCAAATGGACCGGCTTGTCCAGCACAAAGCCATCCCGATTCCGGACCGCCGCAACTGATTGATCGTCAACCTGAATGATACCATCAGGCTGGTAGGGTGCGAGTCGGACGAAACGGATACTGTGGCCTTCGATCAGGCATCGCTCGACAGTGAGTGATATCTGCTCACTGCCGATCACCTCACCCGTCGCCCAGAACACAGGTGTGATGATCGGCCATTTGCCGGGGCAGACTTTCGCCAGAGCGCTCGGCCTGAGGGTCAAAATGCCGCTGATGGCGTCGTAATGCGTATCGGTCAGGCCCTGGTAGGCCAGCCAACTGGCCGGGGCGGTCATATAGAAGACGCCCCAGTCGATCCGGGCGGTGATCGGGTCGTAGTACAGACTCTGGTCCCACGGGTCCGGACCGTTGGCGGCGATGATGTTGTCGCGCATGGCCTTGAGCAGGTTCCACCCGGTCTGCTCCATGCCAAACAGCATCGCGCTGCCGCACAGCAGGGCGCGCGAGTGCATCGGCCAGCTTACCGGGGCATTGCGGTGCTCGCCGTCGCGGGGAAAGAGCCGGCCGTCGGGGGTGACGATCTTGGGTGGCAGCTTGAAGCTCTTGCTCCAATGAAGGGCGAGGGTATTGGCCAGGGCCGTCTGGCGAACCTGATCGTCGAAGATGCCGTCGACACCGAGGGTGCGGCACCAGAACTCGCCGGCCATCTGCGAGAAATGGCTGGCGTCGCTCCGCTTGTTCTCCGGTGGCGGCGAAGAGCCGTAGCGGAAGTACTTGCCCGTCCACAACTCCCTCATCGCCAGGTCGCGGGCCTTGTCATAGCGTCCCTGATACACGGCCAGCAGTGACTCGTCGTTCATCTCGCGGGCGATGGACATCGCCACTTTCAGCGTGCACAGGTACAGGCCGGTGGTGTAGCTGAAGATGCGGTAGCTGTCTTCGTCATCAAAGGTGCTGCCGCGTCCGGGGACGCCGAGTCTATCCGGGTCCCAGTCGCCGGCCAGGCAGTCGACGGCCTTGAGCACCTTGGGGCGCATCTCCTCCCCAAAGGCCTTGTCGCCAGTGTAGCGATGCACCTGGTACGACAGGATGCTGAATGCCGAGCAGAGGTCCGGCCAGTCAAAGGCTTTGACCTTCTCAGCGAGCTCTGCGACGCCCAGGTCGTGAGTGATGCCGCCGTTGGCGTTCTGCAATTGGCCGAACTGCCGGAGTTCCTGCATCTGCAGTTGCGGGAAGAGCAGGGCCAGGTGGTGCGATGCATAAAGCTTCTGGTCCATGGTGCCCATGACGCCGTACATGTTGGTCGCGCCCTCGTTGACGCTGAAGCGGCCGTCCTTGGTCAGCCAGGTGTCGGTGCTGAGAACGTACAGGTCGTTGAGGAGCGTATCCGTGAACCAGGCGGGGAGGTTGCTGCGGTCGAAGAGGTCGTGGAGGGCCTTGGTCTCGGCGAAGAGCCGTTCACGATTCTTGAGCACGTACGCAGCAACCTCTTGTGCGTTCGTGAACCGGTTGTGGTAGTAGTGACCGAGGTCTTCCTTGCCCACTTGATAGAAGTGGTCCATGTACCAGGCAACGACGAAGGGAACAACCGTCCTCTCTCCTGGTTTGAGGGGAACATCGTTGCTCATCCGCGCGGGTGGGTTGACTACCCCGGACGGTAAAGGCTTGCCTTGAGATCTCTCTTCGGAGATGAGTCTCGCTGCAGGGTCGTATGCCAGGTCGATTCTGCCCGTCAAGCCGGAATGCGAGGCCGGCGCCATCACGATGACGCTGTTACCCATGGCATCCGGTTCAGTCTTGGGCCCGCCTTCGAAGGCGATGCCATCCATCTGCGCGTTCTTGATCCGCCCTGCGGTGTTCCCGGCATCGTCCCGACAACGATAGTAGTGTCCCGTCTGGCCCCATGTGTTCAGGGGTTGTGGCCGACCTGTGCGGCCCAGCGTATTCTCCCACGACAAGCCGATCTGGACGGTAATCTCCTTGGTGGTCGTGTTCTCCAACTCGAACTCGATCACGGCTGCAGGCAACGACGAGTCGTCGATGTTGCCCGGAATGATCGGTGACCAGGCGGTGAGCTCGATGGGAATCGGCCATGCCTTGTCGGTGAAGGTCAGATTCGCAATCGGGTAACGGGCGTTGAATTCCATTTTCTCAACCGGCGTCAAGCCGACGGCGGGTTCGTCGCGCAGGATTCTTGCCTGCCCGTTGACGCTCGCTGCCATGAAGCACAGGTCGGGATGGTGGAACGGGGCATCGATGTTGTTGTTCGTGGTGATGTTGCGAAACGAGCCGTCGCGGGCGATTTCGATCTTGCCGGCCCCGATGCCGCCCAAGGGCATGCCGCAGCGGATCTCCTTGCCCTTCTCACGGTCGCGGATCCATCGCTCGGCCCGGCCGTGGGTGATGTAACGCTCGTTGGGGCTGACGCAGACGTAGTCGAATTTGGGAGCGGACGAGTCGGAGCCCAGTGGCAGCTTGAGCGTCAGCGGCTCGAAGCCGCGCGGGTTGGCCCCCCTCGCGAGTCGTACCCACTTCTTGCCCGTGGGTGTGCCTTCGGCCTTGATGACCACAGGCTCGTACTTCCACGGTTCCTTGCGATGGTCCTTGAACCCCAGGACCTCGATTTGTTCGAGCGGCTGGTCGGCATCGCCCCGGATGTACAGCCCTCGCGGCGTCACCGCCCCCGGCCCGACGAAATGGACCTCGACGCTGACGACGCCGATCTTGTCGGCCGCGAACTCCGAGGCCGCATGCCAGTCGTACCACTCCTCGTTCATGTACCAACGTTCGATCTCCGAGAAAGCCGAAGTTGAGCCGAGCAGGATGACAGCACACGTCCAGATATGGATTCTTGTCATCGTTCACCTGTTGCAGACACAGGTGGCAAAAAGAAGACCTCCAGGAAAGCAGGAAGGCGAATTCCGCGAGGACCAGTGCGCAAAGCTCGCCGGCGCGAGAATCCGCTCCCGCACCACTCCGGCGGCGAATCCTTTGGCCAGTACGGAAACCTCGTGTGATCGTGAGTCTGAATCACGAAAACACGAAACCGTGAAAGCACGAAATGAAGACCAGGGCGCAAGTCCGGAATGACCATCTCTGCCGCCTCTTCCGCGTTTTGTCGCCGTTTCAGTGAATGATCGACAACCGCCGACCGATCGCTGCCCTACGTCGTCTGCATCGCGTCGATGATATTGTTTCGCGAGGCGTATCGGGCGGGCAGCAGGCCGGCGATCAGGCAAATGACCGCGGTGAAGGCCACGCCGAGCCCGACCCAGTGCCAGGGCACCGTGGTCTCCAGATTGAAGCCCCACACCTTGAGGNNGCCCCACACCTTGAGCACGATTCTGTTCACTCCGTGGGCGGCCAACAGTCCGACGGCGACTCCCGCCACGCTGCCCAGCAGCCCCAGGACCAAAGCCTCGCCGATCACCAGGCGCCCGACCTGCCACTTGGTCGCGCCGACCGCCCGCAGCATGGCGATCTGCCTCGTGCGACTGGTGACGTTGGCCATCATCAGGTTGGCCACCCCCAGGGCGGCGATCAACAGGGCCACCGTCGGGACGCTGGCAAAAAGGAGCATGGCCCGCTGGATATCCTGGTCGATCTGGTCTTTGAGAGCCCGAACCGAGGCGTGCAGCGGGCTGGATGAGCCGACGTGAGCCGCGAGAAGCTGCATCACCAGTTCTTCGCGGAACGTGCGCCATCGCTGCGCGGGCGAAAGACCGGCCCAGTCGGGGTTTGGGCCGCTGAGCATCGATTCCTGAAACACCCGGAGCAGCGGCACCTGGAGCCAATGGATCGGCATGCCGGACGCTCGCAGGGGCTTGCATTGCTCGGCAATCCGGTCCAGTTCCACGGCACGCTCCGGCAGCGAATGGCGCCAGGTGTCGAGCATCTCCGCCAACTGGGCGGCATTGCTCACCGTCGGCGGCCGCTTCTCCGCGAACTCGGGCGGCGAGGGCGTCTCCGGCAGATCGAAGTTGATCAGGAACATGCTGGCCACGTCAGGGACCTCGAACAGTTGCCGGGCATCCTCGAACGTGCCCATGACCACGAACACCGACTGCTGCGTGAGCATTCCGCTGGCGTTGAAGTAGTTGGCGGCGATCTGCAGCGCGGGCGAGGTCACCACGCCGGCGATCTCAAAGCGGTGCATCTTCCGTTTTCCGTCATTCAACCGGATATTGACCTTGTCGCCGAGCCCGGCCTGATGCGTGCGGGTGAATTCGGGCGTCACCAGGATGTAGCCGCCCTTGCGCAGCTTGGCCTCGGCCTCCTGCTGGTTGCCCTGCACAAACTCCAGGTTGGCGATCTCAAAGAACGAATCAGGATTGCCTGCGACGAATGTGGACCAGGGGAAGTGAAACAGGCTCCTGCCGAAGATCGTGCAGCGCAAGCCCTCGTTCACCAGGCAGCTTGACTTGATGCCTCTGCCTTTGAGGTCCCGAACCTGCTGCTCGGCCTGCTGCCGATCCACGGGCGGACTGATGAACACGAATGCCTCGGCGAACTGGCTCGGGAAGTCCCACCCGCTGGCCATGGACTTGCCGAACACCACGAGCGACACGATCAGCGACAATCCGACCATCAGCCCGCAGCAAATGGCCGCGGAGCGCCACGCCGCCCGCCCGACCTGGTCGCTCAGCAGACGCCATTGAACGCGGAGCACGGCGGCGGCGACAAGCACGGCCACCTGCCCGACGAGTCGGATGACCGCAGGCATGATCAGCGCGTGCCCGCCGTACAGAAGTGAGATCAGCACGAGCGGATATAACGGATGGCGGAGATACGCGATCAGCGGCATCTGCGGGATGACGTAGAAGTAGTACACGGCGATCATCGCCAGGCCGACAACTCCGGCGATCCAGGTCACCAACCCGGGGGTCGGCTGAGACTGCGGTCGGGAGGCGGCCAGCGGTGAGACGCGCATCGCCTGGATCGCGGGGATGGCCGCTCCGGCCAGGGTGGTGATCAGCCCGCCGGCCAGAGCCAGAACCAGGCCCGGCCGGCTGACCACCCATTGGCCGATGTATTCCGGCGCCAGCCAGACGCTGAGCCTGGCCAATCCCATGCCGATCGGGATGCCGGCCAGCACGCCGGTCAGCGCCACCGGCAGGGCCTCGGCCAACACGATCATGGCCGTCTGCGCCCGCGTCATGCCCAGGCATCGGAGCATGCCAAGCTGGGCGATTCGTTCCACCATGCCCATGCTCAGAGTCGACAGGATGATAAAGAAGCCGGTCAGAAGGGCCACGCTCGACAACAGGCCCATGACGAACGCCGTCTGCTGCTCGGCGTCCTCGACCTGTGCGAGCTTCGCCTCGCTGGAACTCACCAGGAAACCCTGCTTGTCGCGGTCCACGATTCTGCGAACCTGTTGCTGCGTGTCGCGCAGGGCCTTCTGAGAATAGTCGTGAAGCAGGATGTCGATGGGGGTGACCCGGGCAGTATCCTTGCTGATCTGCGACAGTTCCTGCATGCGGTCAAGCCGCCCGACGATGAGCGGAGGCTGCTGCTTGGCCACCCGCCGGTGCTCGATCATGCCGATGATGGTAAAAGTCGCCGATCGCTCGGTCGCGTTGATCCATTCCGGGCTGCGGCAGCGGATGAGAACCTTGCTTCCGATTTCGATGCCGGTCTGTTCGGCGAGTTGACGCTCCACCAGCAGGCCGTCGGCGTCATCCGCGGTCAGCAGGCGCCCGCCGTCGCCGACGCGGTCTTCCCGGTATTGCCTGAAGTGATACTCGGTCGCCGGGTCGATGCCCATGGCCATCACCGAGACGCCGCTGCCCTCGACAAGTTCGTTCGTCCCGGTCTTTTCGATCAGCGGCTGAAGGTACATGTAGTATTGCAGGCGGCAGGTCACGTGGGCGACGTTCGGCAGAGCGGCGATCTTGTCCGCCAGATGTTGGTTCACCTGGCCGTTCTGCCCGAAGATGGATTCGACGGACAGGTGGCTGCGCCCGATCCAGAGCCAGGCCTGGTCCTCAAGCGAAAGGCGCACCGACTCGTAGGCACTGGTCACCCAGATGACCACGCCGACGCCGAGAGCGATGGCCCCGACGGCCCCGGCCGTTCGCCCCGGCTTAACGCGCCAGTTCCGTATACCGAGTTGCGACCAGTGCCGCATCACCTGGTTCCATTCCCTCAATCGTGCCGACGATCTGACCGTCCTTGAGCACGTAAACCCTGTCTGCGTAAGAGGCCGCCGCGGCCTCGTGTGTGACCATCAGAACCGTTTTTCCCATCTCGTGGGCCAGTCGGCGGAGCAGTTCCCACACTTCGACCGCACTGATCGAGTCGATGTTGCCCGTCGGCTCGTCGGCCAGGATCAGGGCCGGGTCATTGAGCAGGGCCCGCGCGATGGCCACGCGCTGCTGCTCGCCGCCCGACATGGCCTGCGGCCGGTGGCCGGTGCGATGCTCCAGATGTACCAGTCGGATCATCTCGGCCACGCGAGACTGAATCCGGCTGCTGCTCAGGCCGTCAATCAACAGCGGCACGGCCACGTTCTCCTCGGCCGTCAACGTCGGCAGCAGGTTGTACGCCTGGAAGATGATGCCCATGCGCTGTCGCCGGAACAACGTTCGCTGACGGTCGGACATGCGCGTCAGCTCCCGGTCCTCGATCTTCACCGCTCCCGAGTCAGGCAGATCCAGTCCGCCGGCCATGTGCAGCAGCGTGCTCTTGCCCGAACCGCTGGCGCCCATGATGGCCGCCAATTTGCCGCGGGCTACCGAAAGTGAAACGCCGTCGAGCGCCCGGATCACCTGGTTGCCCAGCCGGTAGCTCTTGTGCAGTTTCTCAATTGCCAGGACATCAGTCATGATTCTTCCAAACTCCACAAGAGCGGTCTCGGTTCGACGAGGCTCATCAAAAGCCCGCCACGATCAACTCCATGCGCTTGCGTGCCGGGATCAAAGATCCCTCTTACAATTCCTTCGCGTTGTGAGCTTCTGCCGCCTCGGGTACACTCACCGCCCGGAGGCACCGCATGAGGCTTGTGGTTACGGCCGACATTCATTACGACATCGTCCGCAGCATGAAACCTGCCCGCAAGGTCGCCGAGCAGATCTGCGGTCTCGACGCCGACGCGCTGCTGGTTCTCGGCGACGTCGGCGGCCGGGACGCGGACATTGTACGCGATGGCCTCCGTCTTTTCGACAAATTCAAGGGCCGCAGGTTTTTCGTCGCTGGCAACCACGATATCTGGACCAACCCCGGTGAGGATTCTCTCGATCGCTTGGAGCGAGTGTTGCCCGACATCTGTCGGGAAGCCGGCTTTCACGATCTCGGCGTCACCCCGGCCGAGGTGGATGGGGTCGGACTGGCCGGTTCGATCGGCTGGTACGATTACAGCTTCCNNGGACATCGCCCCGGCCGAAGTGGACGGCGTCGGCCTGGCCGGCTCGATCGGCTGGTATGACTACAGCTTCCGACCCGAGCGGCTGGGTATCCCGCTGCGGTTCTACGAAGCCAAAATCGCCCCCGGCGCGGCCTCGCGCCTCGACGGATACGCGCACCTGTTGGCGGACTTGTCGGATGTGCCGGAGGAGGCCTTGCGTATCGGCACCCGCTGGATGGACGGCGAGCATGTCCGCCTGCCGATGAGCGACGTGGCTTTCTGTGAGAGGCTGGTCGACCGGGCCGGCGTCCACCTGCGGGAGCTGGACGAGGTTTGCCGCGCCATCATCTTCGGTATCCATCACCTGCCTTTCCAGGAACTCGTCCCGCATCAGACACACCCGGGCTGGGCCTTCGGCTCGGCTTTCCTGGGCAGTACGCGGTTCGGCGAGCTCCTGCTGAACTGCCGCAAGGTGCGCCACGTCTTCTGCGGCCACAGCCATCGCGAGCACCGCCTGCGGATCGGCCACATCGACTGCATCGACGTCGGATGCACCTATGTCGCCAAGCGCTATGAGGTGGTCGAAGTGTGAAATGAAGGATGAATACGGAAGGATGAGGCAAGGGAGCGGGGCAACGGGGGAAGGATGAAGGGTGAAGGCAGAGGGATGAGGCAAGGCAGCGGGGCGGCGGATGCGCATCAAGTCGGATGGCTAAGAGCCGAAAGCTAAGAGCTAACAGCTTGTACGGCCCGCGGATCGACGCGGATGGGCGGGGGTTGGTCCGAAAGACCGGTAGGTCGTGCTCCGCACGACATCCTTTTGCCAGACCAACGGACTCACGCACCAACAGTCCGGTAGGTCGTGCTCCGCACGACATCCTCTTGCCGGAAAGCCCGGGCTCAACTCTTGACTCTTGACATTCGCGCGGGAGTTGAAACCGCGGACACATGAGAGAGCGAAGGACCACGGATTGCACGGATGACACGGATCGAGGGTCACGCTTGAGTTCTGATCCGTGATATCAGTGATATCCGTGGTTGAGTACCCGGCGTTTTCCCTTGCGTCCTCGGGGAGCCCGCAAGGTCGTGCTCCGCACGACATCCTCTTGCCGGAAAGCCCGGGCTCAACTCTTGACTCTTGACATTCGCGCGGGAGTTGGAACCGCGAAACACGCTAAATGCGCGAAAGTGTAGCCGGTACTCTGTTGTGCCCGCAGGTGACTGCTTGGCGGTTTGGTGGCGGTTTGTTCAGGTTCGCTACGTGGGCAAAGAGATGACAGAGAGCAGCGGTGGGCGGACTTCGCTTCACAGGGCTCCGGCGATTGACTTTGCGGAGGTAGCCTGGCACGATGAATGGGTCAGGCAACACACGGTGTGGGAGTTGGAGACGGATGTATCGAGAGTCAAGAGTTGAACCCGAGTTGACCGCATGAGGAAAGAGAAAAATCATCCTGACACCTTTTGTCGTCTGAGTTCTGATTTGTGATATCAGTGATCTCCGCGGTTGATCAGAAAAGCCCGGTAGGTCATGCTCCGCACGACATCCTTGCCGGAAGGGCACGAATAACGCGACAGGTTCATTTATGGAGGGTGTCAATAGTAGGTATATAACAGTATAGAAGAGTATTCGTGGCCTTCCACATGAGAATCGAGTACGGCGTGGCCTGCCACTACGACAACGCGGGTACCGGCGGCCAGTTGACCGGCACCGGCCGGTTCAAACGGAACACCGGCCCGGGCCTGCCGGTCGAAGGCGGCGCAGCCTGTTACCCGGGACCCTCATTCTGAACCCTGAACCCTGAGCCCTTGGCCTGAGCTTGTCGAAGGCTGAACCCTTGCCTTATACGTCCACCGTTTCGAGATGAGTCAGACCCGCACTGACCCGCGTGGCGATCACTTCGTACACCTGCGAGTAGATGACCTCGATCTTCAGCAGCGACGAGAGATCCGAGATATGCTCCTCGATCTCCATCAGACAGCGCGCCAGCGTCTCAGGTGCGAGGTTCAGAACATGAGCGATTTCGCGGCAGTCGGCCACGACCGCGTCCAGGTCCGCGGGAGTCTCACAGACCCATTTGCTGACCCGGTCGGCCGCACCGACCAGATCAGCCAGCGGGTTTCGCCCCTGCTCGCGGCGTTCCCACGGATGCCATCGAACGGCCGCGCAGACGGTTTTCGGCAGCTTCCAGTGGTCCAGCACCATCGCTGAAACCAGTCCGTGGTTCGTGCCCAGCAACTCGTTCTCGGCCAGAGCCAGCTCCGGGGTGCCCCCGGGCGTGAATTGCATGGCGATCCCGCGGTACCTGGCCGGAAGCGCGTCATCCAGAATGACAATCCCGACGTCGGCCAGCAGACCCGAGATGAACGCCTCTTCGCGCCGGTCGGGCACGATCGCATCGGCCAGCCGGGCCGCAAGAACCGCCGTGGTCAGCGATCGACGCCAGTAATAGGCCGGTTCGATGCTCGCGCAACCCTTGGTGCTCAGGCTCTCGACAATGTATCGCCCGAGAACCAGCGAGCGGATTCGCTTGATGCCCAGAAGGGTCATGGCGTGTGGAAGTGCAGTGACTTTGCGCGTGACGCCGAACAGGGAGGAGTTTGCGAGTCTGAGGATTTCACTGGTCGTCCCTGGGTCGGAGGACAGCACTTCGACCACTTCACGGAAGTCGAAGTCCGGGTCTTGGATGATCTCGAGGAATCGCACCGCCACCTGCGGCATCGATGGAATCGCCGCAGAGCGCTTCACCAGCTCCAGAACAGTAGTGTCCATCGGTACTCCCGAACGCGCGTGCAAACCCTTCAGCTCCAGCGCCCGGCCCGTTGCCGGGGCAACTCACCATCAGTTGGATCGGTCCGAAAACGCCGCCAGGTTAGCAGGGCGGGGCAAAGAGGGCATTTTTCACAAGCATTTTGCAGGATGGCACGCGGAAGCGAGGTCGTCGCGTCCGCGTTATCGGGCGTGGCACTGCGGTCCATGTGCGAAACGGGCCTTGCCCTCCAAGCAGTATGTCGCGGGATGCCGCGGAATTCGTTGCTGCCGACCGCGGTTTTTATCACACCTTCCGCACGAAATCAGCCGATGGAAGATCCCGAGAGGAATTCAACCAACCTCGCCGCAGGGAGCTGTCAGAAATGGATTTCAGGGTTAATCTCACCATCGAGGTCGAACAACAAGCCAACGCCCTGGCAATCAGCAAGCCGGTCCCCGTTCAACTCGTCCACCACCGCGGGCAGTGGCACTTCGAGTGCGCGGCCCCGCCGGTCACCCTGCCGGCCTGTCAAAGCCTGGAAGAGGCCCTGGTGACGGGCTCTCACAAGGTGGCGGTCGAAGTCCAGGCCGAAGCGATCGAGAGGCCGTTTGTGGTGGGCAAGATCACGCCTGATCGCGTCCCTTTGGCAATGTTCTGATTGCCCGGCAGTCGGCATGGCCGGCCTGCTCAAGCGTTCCGGCAGGGCCCCTTAAGCGCGGTTCTCATGCCATTGAATAAACAACCGACCCGCGCCGGAGACTGGCTCCGCACGGGTCGGCAGCTTGTCCTGCTGATTCGATCGGCTCTTACACGCTTCCACGTCGCCGATGATGCGGTCTGAACCGTCATTGGCCGCGCAGCTTCGGATCCAGAGCGAAGATCTGTACGCGGCGATTCGCTTGTTTGCCTTCCTCGGTGTCGTTGGTCTGCGCGGGACGCGTTTCGCCCCAGCCGCAGGCCGCCAGGTAGTTTCGCATCCCGGCGTTTCTCAAGTAGCGCAACACAGTCAGCGACCGCTGGCAGCTCAGTTCGTAGTTGTCTTTCCAACCGCTCTTCTCAATCGGGTCGTTGTCCGTATGACCGAAAATGTAGATCTCGTGGTCGGGGTATCTCTGCTTGATCGCATCGGTGATCTGATCCAGAGTCGGGGCCCCCTCCTTGCGCAGCTCGGCCTTGCCGGAGTCGAACAGGATGTCCCCTTCGATGCTGATCAACGCACCACCGGGCACCTTGTCCCAGCCTTCTGGCTTCTTAGCCAGATCGGCTTTGAGACGGTCTCGCTCGGCCTTCAAAGCGGTAACCTCGTCCTCGGCCGCCATGCGGGCACGCTCGGCCTGATCGTGGAGTTTTTGGAGCTCGTCCGCCTGTTTCTTCGCGGCCGTCAGATCCTGCTGGCATTGCTTGAGCTGATCGGAGCAGCCGAACATGGAAACGACCAGTACGACCGACAATACCTTTACCAGATTGGAAACCAGACGCGCCATGGCATGTCTCCTTTCTTTGCGTCCCGCACTGTCTGCAAAGCAGCAGTGCTGCCCGACTCTATAATGATCCGTCATTTGATGGCCATCGTCATTCCTCTCCGCGATCTGAAGAAATAGGAACTTCTTCAGTGCTACTCAGTCTAGCCATTTCCGGTTCGGCAAGCGAGCCGAAATGTGCTCGAATGTGTGTTGGCCCGGAACGCCGCCAAGCGTGCGCCGCTAATCCGTCTGTCGGTGACGACGATTCGGCATATCCGGTGCCTGAGGCGGACCGCCTTTTGGCGGGCAGCAACCAAAGCGTACTGCGATCCAGAAACATGCGAGCAAGCCGCACAGATCTCTGGCCGTAGGGTTCTAGTGCTCGAACAGCCAGCGAACTTGCATGAAGAGCAGAATCTGATCCTGATAGACGCCGGCAACCAGGAAGCCGAGGGCCAACCAGGGCCCGTAAGGCAGGGCCCGGCTCTGGCGACGAAAATGGATGACGATCAGGCCGAGCAAGGCAAGCACCGCGGCGAGGAAGAATCCGATCAGGACCACCGGCCAGCCCGCAACCGCGCCGGCGGCCGCCATGATATGAACGTCACCCATTCCCAGCGCTTCTTTGCCCAGCAGCAGTGTGCCGAGGATCCGCGTCAACCACCCGATTGCGCCCCCGATGACCCATCCGCTCAGCGCGGTGGACAGCCCCCAGACCGGTTGCCAGCGCCCGATCGGCGACCAGTGAAGAACGGTGCGGACGCCCGCCTCAAACGCCGCCCCATGCGGGGACGACAGCAGAAACATCAATGTCCCGACCAGGACGAACACAGGCAGCAGTAATCTCAGTTCGAGCAAGGCATTGCGGCGGGACCGAGGGGCTTCTTCGTGAATGGCATCCACAATCTCCTGGTCCGCCTGGGGACTTGGCTGGCTGGCGGCCAGTACCAGACCGATGAAGGCCATTGCCAGGCCAGCCGCCAGACGAATGGCACCGGCATCGATCTCCGTGGCCCCGACGGGCTGCCCGAAGGAGGTCAAGTCGACAAGCAACTGCGGGCGACGGAGTCTGGGCTGCTCGCCCATCAGCGAGACGGTCGCGGCATAGCCCACGACGAGAAGAAGCGCGACCAACAAGCCGATCGGAACGCGACGTCCAGCGGATTCGACCGGAGGCGAAGGTAGCGGCTCCTCGTCGGGAGGCTGTTCGGGCGGCGGCTCCTGCGATCGTCGGAGGAACAGCAAAGCACCGATGACCAGGCCGGCTGTCACAGCCAGTGCGAAAACGGCCTGCGTCGGCGACGGGCGAATCCAGTCTTCGCTTCTCAGGGGGGTCCAGAAAGCGTGTCCGATCAGGCCGGCCAACAAGAGGGACCAGGTGACATTGACGTCAACCAGGTAAGCTTCGAGATCCATGACCGCCAGGGCGATCATGCCGGCCCACAGCACCCAGTGAGCGATCAGCATGGGCCAGTCGTCGCCCATGTCACCGATGCCGAGACGTTGTCGGGCGGCAAAGAAGCCGTCAAAGGCGATCACGAAGACCAACATCGTCGCCAGTTCCACGAACGGGTACCGCAATGAGATCGGATTGCGGCAATTGCGGCACCGCCCGCTCAGTCGGAGGTAGCTCAGGACGGGGAGGTTGTCATACCAGGCAATGGGGTGACCGCACGTCGGGCAGAAGGATCGAGACGGCGAAAGAAGCGAAATGCCGCGAGGCCACCGGTAGATGACCACGTTGAGAAAACTGCCGGTGCAGGCGCCGAACAAGAGGGCGAATATGGTCCAGTACCAAACTTCCACGCGGTTGATTCCGTGGCTGGTTTAATCGTAACGCAGCACGCTGTGAACTTCCCACTTCCGGAGCTTGTCACGGCCCTTCAGCCCCGCCAGTTCGATCAGGAACGCGACCGAGATGATCTGCCCGCCCAATTGCTCGACCAGTTCGCAGCAGGCCTTCATCGTGCCTCCCGTGGCCAGCAGATCGTCAACCATGAGCACCCGCTGCCCCTTCTCGATGGCGTCCTCGTGGATTTCCAGCGTGTCGGTGCCGTATTCCAGTGCGTAGGTCACACTTCGCCTGGCGGCGGGTAGCTTTCCGGGTTTGCGGATGGGGACGAAACCGGCCGAGAGATTGCGGGCCACGGCCGTGCCGAAAATGAAACCCCGTGACTCGGCGCCGACGACCACGTCAATATGCTTATTGCGGTAGGGCTGGGTCATCAACTCCACCGACAGCGACAGACCGGCCGGGTCGCGCAGCAGCGGCGTGATGTCGCGGAACAGGATGCCAGGCTTGGGGTGATCCGGCACGTCCCGAATCAGGTTGAGCAACTCGGCCGCGCAGGGCGTCGATGTCTGAGTCAGCATGTCGTTGGTCCTCTTGGGTCGAGCGAGGCGATATTAGGGCTAGCCTGCGCACATCGCAATTCAGGGGCTGACCACGGGCTACATCACCGCGCCGAGCTGTAATGGAGCAGCTACCGCACGCGAGAACCTGCTCGTAGATGAGCATTTTTTTCTTAAGTACTTGTCAGCAAATAACATGTATTAATGAAAGAGAGATTTACGGTGTTGACAGACATAACGGTGTTAACTAAGATTATGCTGTTTGCCGAGAGAAGTGTATGGGAACGAAAGAGCGAAGAGAACGAGCCAAGGACGCGACCCGGCAGAAGATTCTGGATGCCGCCCGCGAGCTGTTTGCCAGCGAAGGCTACGAGGCGGTGTCGATGCGCCGAATCGCAGATGCCATCGAGTATTCTCCGACGGCCATCTACATCTACTTCAAGGACAAGGCCGACCTGATGAAGGAACTCTGCCATATGGACTACGAGGCCTTCACCAGCCGGGCTCAGCAATTCGCCGACGTGGCCAACCCCATCGAGCGGATCCGCTTGTTGGCACGGTCCTACATCCAGTTTGCCATCGAGCACCCGAACCACTTCCGGCTGATGTTCATGACCAAGCCAATGCCGGAAATGGTGCAGATGGACGAGGAAGAAATGCGGGAGCGAGGGCGGGGTGACCCGACCCGCGACGGGTATGCCTTCCTCATGCAATGCGTCCAGCAGGCGATCGCGCAAGGCTGGGTCCGCGAGGATCTACGGCGCGATCCGGAGCTGGTGGCCCAGATGTTGTGGGCGGGCGGACATGGCGTGGCCTCGTTGCAGGTCACACGTCTGGAAAACGAGCCGTGGTTTACCTGGAAAGGCGCGGACGCATTGGGCGAGGCAACGCTGCTGGCCGTTCTGCGAGGCATCCTTCGGGACGAGTCAATACTGGAACGGAATGGCTCCGCGACATCGATCGGGACGAAAGCAGTCCCGGATGGAAGGAACGACACATGAAAACCGCGATCGAACCCATGCAGCAGGCCACGAGCGGCGGTCGATGGCGGTCGAGACTGGTCACCGGCGGCCTTTTGCTCGCCGGCGTTGCGGTCGTGGCCATCATTGCGTCGATGCCCGCGTCCCAGACACAGGTTCCTCCCATCGAGCGCGTTCCGGTCAACGTGAAAGCCCGGCGCGTGGAACCCATCCCGGAGATCGCCGACTCGTTCGATCTCACCGCCGTGGTGCAGCCTTATGCGACGGTCCGGGTTGCGGCCGAGGTGCCCGGACGCATCGAGAGCTACGGAACACGTTTCAAGGAAGCCCGTTGGGAGAATGGCATCCTGCCGGCGGGCAGCAAGATTGACGAAGGCCAGCCGGTGACGGCCGGCGACCCGCTCGTCATCCTGAACCGTGATCTGCTCCAGGCCCGGTTTGACCGGGCCAGCGCCCAATACGAGTACGACAAGCAGGAGTATCAGCGCATACTCTCTCTTTACCAGCGGGGTAACGCCTCGTCGGCGGAGATGAGACTGGCGCGCACCCGGCACGACGTGAGCAAGGCCGACCTCGACGAGGCCACCCGCTCGCTGGCTC
>MTKZ01012732.1_pt3 | contig 26269 bp, 42 predicted proteins | sample 1042781 | NCBI WGS metagenome assembly MTKZ01 (sample SAMN06212207, study PRJNA360539) | anaerobic digester metagenome | biome: Wastewater treatment plant; material: sludge; isolation source: anaerobic digester fed with sludge from wastewater treatment plant | place: Denmark: WWTP Viborg ... | reverse complement strand
TTGAACATTAAAACATCTCTGTTTTTATATAGATTTTCAATGTGTCTGTAACTCATTATTTCCTCCTACTGAATTTATCTAAGATTTCAGTTTTCTTTTCTTTAAGACACACGTCACAAATACCTACTTTATTCTTTCTATCATCAGTAATTTCAAATTTGAAAGAAATAGTTATCTTATCTTCTTCTCTATTCTTAAAAGTAAAGTATTCAACACTATCTTTTGTAATTCTGTTTGAGGATGATCCACATAATGCACAATGTATCTCATTACTCTCATCAGTAACTACTTCTTGCTCGCTAAGTGTAGTTACTTGGAAATCTTTCTTTTTTCTACCCATTCTTTATATCCTCAATAGCCCAAGCAAGACCTAGCATATACCTATCAGAGACAGGTAATCCAGTTTGTAACCTATGTAGTGTCTCGCTACAAATCTCTGCTAGTCTATTACCTTCAATAGCACAGGAAGCAAATGCTTCACTATACATGGCTATCTCCTCTTGACTAAGTGATCTAAACCACCTTAATGCGCTAAGAGCAGCAGGGTGTGGTTCACCAATTGCTAATGTTCCTCTAGTGTTTTCCATTATTTCTCCTATACATATTATAAGGATAAGAGGAATCTTTCCTAAAAAGAATAAAAGGAAAAATCCATATTATTATCTCTTTAACACTAATTTTAATCACCTCCAAAAATATATTTTAATATTCACAGTTCTTCATCAACTGAAGCATGAGGATTACCAATTCCCTCATTTGGTCTTACCCAAGCATATTCAATTTTAGCATTTTCAATCCACCATTCTCTATTCTTCTTTGATGGATCAGTAACTTCTTTCATATTTTCAATAGCTGATAGTAAAGAGCCATTACCTATAGCAACACTAATACCCTGTCCATTAGTAACTGCTTCTGAGTCATTTATATACTTACCTTTGCACATACCACAATTACAACTCTTTAACTTCATTGATAATTTGAATAGATCATGACATCTTGGGCAAAATAATAGTTTCATATTACCTTATATCCTTTCTCTATAAAACGTGTTGGATTACAAAAGAAGCATTGTCCTCTCTGAAAGTGCATCGGCTCGTTTTTAATCATTATCTTTATTTTGTATTCCAAGAATATCTCTAATCTCTGCCTTTATAGAATTTTCTCCACGCTCTTTACCTTTCCGTTGTTGGCAAGCGTCTTGAGCGTGTTGATTGACACTCCAAGATATTCGCTTGCTTCTGTGATTTTATAGATTTTCATTTATTTTCTTTATGATCCTCTGATCTTCTGCTAATTCAGCGTCCAACCTGTTTGTGTATAAACTGGAATACGAAGGAAGATTTTCAAGATATGCATACAATTTTGATTCTATATTAGTAATCAAATGAGAATCTAATCTAACCAAATCAGCAGCAATAAGAAGAGCAGACTCCCTACATATATTTGCAATATCGTCGCCTATACCTGTTCGCATTTCTACCGAAGCCCTTTCTTCATCTCTTGCCTGTTTAACAACTAACGCACGTTCGATGTCTAGTGTCTCAACTGCATATTTAGCGGCTTCTTGTGCTATTTGATTTAATGTTTTAGTTCTCATGCTTCCTCATTATCGTCTATTAATTCCATAATTTTTGCTCTTTCGTTAAGCCACCAATTATTCTTTTTTACATCTTTGTCTAATTCTAATCTTTGAACCAAGGCAATAGCAGCTTCTTTCAACTCTTCTGTGTTTCCTTTTGCGCTCATCCATATTTCTTTAGCAAATTGTTTTATATCTCCACCACACATAGATGCGTGCAATTCTCCGTAATTTTCCCAATAATCTTCAAATCTCATATTTACCACCTATGATTAAATGATTTATCAAAACCGACTCTATCAAGCGAGCAGGTAGCGCCGCTAACAACATTCCTTACATCGCAATTCCCAATTCCTTCAATAAAAACAACAACAGTATTTTCTTTTACAAATGCCTTTGTTTTTGTGTAACTTCGCTTACCGTTCCTGTGAATTATGGTGTCGTCTTCATAACGTGATGGATAGTAAACGACATGAGCGCCGATCTCGAAACATATGTTGAAAAGAGTAGCTGTCTTTTCTAGTCGTCCTATTTCCATCAATATAACTCCTCTCGCGTTGTAGTTTTTATATCAGATTCAATCCAGTCTGCCCTCCGAACACCACATTTTGAACATACCCACCCATCATCCCATTTATGGCGGAATTCGCATAATTTTTTGAAGTCATCTCCAAAATTAAGTTCTTCACCATCATAATCGAACCAAATATTGAGCATATAAATTCCGCTTTCGCCCGGAAGATCCTTAAACGTAACGTCTCTTAATTCTGTGCTATTCAAATAACTCATATCAAGAAGAGCTTCCCAATACGGATGAGTCTCTTGCGTTTTACCAGTTAATATTTTTACTGACTTAAATGCTACGCCTTTACTGAGTCGTAGTTCGCTAACTGTATCATAACAAGGAACCGCTCCATCATCTTCTATATCAACCGACAGGAACCAACTCCGTTGCTTAATTTTATCCAATTCAACCCACGGAGTTCCTTTTTCGAAATAATGATTCTGTATTCTGAATATAAAATCCATGGTTTATACCTCCAGATTCATTTTTGTTTTAATATGATGCCAGAACATCCGCCCACATTTATCACACCGCTCGTCTTTCGTTTTTTGTAATGCAGACCATCTTGATGTAGTCCAAGTTTGAAGCTCATCAAACAATACAGCTTTTTCTATGGCTCTTGCAAACTCTAAGATATATCCATCGGGTATAGCTTCTTCGTGTTCCCAGTGTCCACCACACAACCGAGTATATTTCAACGCTATATCTTCTATCTCTTTATCTGTCAGCATCTTTCAACTCCTTAACTAATATTCCCCATTGGGAAGCCATCGCCTTTGCTACACCTATGAAAGTAGTGCTTCTAATTTTAGACACTAAACTAAGGTCGCCTTTCGCAATCTTTAGCGTTTCTTTATACCACAAAGAGATTTTTTTCCCAGTACCGTCCCATGTTGTAATTGTATCAGGAGAAACTATACATGTAGGTTTTAACTTTGGTAAGTTTTTTAACCACAAGCATGTTTTTTTATTTACTGAATGTCCAAACTCAAATGGTTTGATTATTTGGTCTGGTTTTCTAAATCCTGTGCTTATATAACCAACTCCGTTTTCTATAGCTACATATTGGCATTTTGAATTATATATCTTCAAGACAAAATTCAAAGCATCATCTCTTTTTTGTAACCTATCTCTCCTATACTCATCTGTCGAATTTTTTCTTGTGAGATTACACATACCAGCATTAGTCAAATAAATACATGGTGGGAACGCAATAATCATATCCCAATCTTGTTCAAGCAATGGTGTTACATCCCCTTGTATATGCCATTCAGGATGACCACCGGAACATGGCTCAATATCGCAGGAATAGGCTTCAATGCCTAATGCTCGCATTTCTTTTGTTACTGCCTGAGATTCTTCACAGGCGATTAGAACTTTTCCCATCTTTCAACTCCTTAACTAATTTCTCGTTTGCNNTCCACAATCTTCTGCATATCCTCAACGGATATTTCTTTTTCCAAAGGCTCGAAGAAATAAACCTTCTCGTCCTCTGTCTGGAAATACTCTTTGGTCACTTTGATTACTTTCATATTTCACTCCTATACTACATTTTGGGTTAAAAAGCAAGTGATTTTAACCGATTTATTTTGATTTTGGTGGATTTTCATAAGCAGTTAGAACCTCCTTCAATCTTAAACATCTGTCATAGTTAGTACATGAATGACTAGCTACACCACCATTATTTACATATGTAAGATACCTACAACTAGAACACCTTTCCGGTGCTTCTAGATACTCATATTTATCTAATCCATCCAAAGTAATCTTTGTCTTGAAATCTCTCATATTATTAATTCTATATGTTGTATATTCATCATGGTAATTAATATAGATAGGTAGATTTTCATACATACTACACCTCAATACCTATATATAAAATACCTTCATCCAAAAATACTTCTTGGCTATACAATAAGTAACTATGTGGACCATAACCAACTCTTATTTGCCATATAGATTCACCATTTATATCAAGTGTTATTACTTTATCATTTATATCATAAGAAATCAAGTTACTATTTCCATATTGCTTCTGTATTGTTTTCTTGGAATTATTGTTTTCTAAGTATTCTCTTAGCTCACAAAATGTTAGTAATCTCATTTATTCCTCCTAAACTTCTTGGATATAGATTGACCAACTCTTGTCTTCATTGGCTTTCCTTCAAGAGCCTTACTTGTGCAGTTAAGGCAAAGACCATTTTCTGTAGCTCCACCCTTTCCACATTCTAAGCATTTCTTATTTTGGTCAATAGTTATTGTGAATCTAGCTATATTAGAGTTTGGCATAATTCTCCTTAATAGTATCTAATCTATTTTTGGCTATATTAAAAATACTAGAGTCTAATTCAATCCCTATAAAATTTCTGTTGAGGCTTTTACAAGCAACTCCAGTAGTGCCAGACCCCATAAATGGGTCTAAAATTGTATCTCCCTCTTTAGAGGATTTAGAGATTAGATACTCTATTAAATCACTAGGCTTTTGATTAGTATGTAATTGTCTATTTCCTGCTACTCTTGAATAGAATAAACAATCTCTATCTCTTGAACCATTCAGTTTCTTTCTTCCATTAGTAGCAAATAATATTTCTTCATAACTTTGACCATAAGACCAAAATAAATCACCAGCGGTCCAATTATTTTTGACCCATATTAAGTTATTCTTTATCTTAAAGAATTTTGATAATATATTTTGAAAATATGGGTTTGTTTTCCAACAACCAAATACATAGATATGTGCGTCATCTTTTGTAACTCTTTTAAATTCGCTAAAAACTTTCTCAAAATCAAATGAAATATCATTTTTTATCTTTGTAGTATTACGCTTAACTCCTTTTCTGCGTCCTGTTGAGTAATTCTTAAGGTACGGAGGATCAGTTATAATACAATCAATACTATTATCCTCTATACATAACATTTTATCAAGACAATCCCCATTTATAAGTGTAATTTCACTCATTTTCTTACCATATTAAAATTGTTTGGTCTAGTATTCATTATATCAATCACTTGATCTAAAGATAGAGGAGTGTAATTATTTGATTCAACAGCAACATCTAAAATCTTACCCTCCTTCTCATTATATAAATCTAATCTTCCGTGGCTATGTCCGTGAATCTGGAGTGATCCATAATGTGATTTAGGCCAAACCTTATGATTGTAGTGTGATATAAATATTTCTATATTACCAATTGTAATGTAGTAAGTATCATTGATATCAGAAAATCTTTCTTTGTGATTGTAGGCTTCTCTATCATGTGATCCTTCACATAGATATATCTTTCCATTTAGTTGATACAAGATTTCGGAAAGTCTGCTTGGATGACAACCAAGGGCTAAATCTCCAGCATGAAATACTATTCCGTCTTTAGGGACTACAGAGTTCCAGTTCTTAATCTGTAGTTCATCCTTTTCATATATAGAAGTAAATGGTAAATTTGCTAATCTAATTATATTGGAATGACCAAAATGTGTATCAGAAGTAAAGAAAAGTTTTTCAGAGGAGCTAAATCTTAACCTTCTCATAGTATAAACTCTCCTCTACAGAATTTATAGCTAGGTATTAAATTAAACTTAACTTTCCTTACTGTAACAAGACCTTCCTCAAACATCTTATCACTCCTATGCTGCTGTTCTTTCCAGATGTCCTTGCTATCCCAATCAGTGTCTATAACTACTTCCTTTATACCAGATTGAATAATAGCCCTTGCACAATCATTACAAGGAAATCCATTAGTAAACATTACGCAATCTTTTATGGATACACCAATTCTAGCAGCGTTATAAATAGCGTTTCTTTCAGCATGTTCTATCCAAAAATACTTCTCTGGTCTTTCTTGACGCGCTTCTAGATAGTCATTTGCTCCTCTAACAAAGGAGTTATACCCTGTAGACCTTATCTCTCTATCAGGACCAACAATTACTGCTCCGATATGAGTGCTTTCATCTTTACTCTTCATGGCTACAAGGTAGACCATGTTCATAAAATAATTATCCCAAGATAGGTTACTATCCATATAATCCTCTCTAATTAAAACTATACTTTCTTCTCCTTCAAGACCAATTATACACTATCCCCAAAGGTGTGTCAAGGGTAGTCGTTACAATGGAAGCCCGACCCCTTGAACTCCAGCACCGCGCCTCTTCCTATCTTGCGTCTAAGAGGCGCGCCACAATCAGGACAAGCCAGCTTTAGAGGGTCTTCTGTTATAGGTTGAAAAACCTCTTCTTCATAAGAGCAAGCATCACAAACATAATCATAGTTTGGCATTAGAGTCTCCAAATATAGTATTATGAGTTCTATTAACTCTCACAAAAGAAGCACATTTAGGCATATCCTTTATCTTAGAAGCTCCTATATATGTACAACAAGAAGCTATGCCTCCCTTTATTGATTTAATTATGTCAATAACTGATCCCTTATAGGGGATTAATACTTCTTTACCTTCACTGGCCCTATAGTCTGCCAATCCACCATTATGAAGTTCTTGTGCTTCTTTAGATGCTGAACCATGATGTCTAAGGTATCTTACACCATCTTTTATATCCCAAACTCCATCGCATTCTTCTGTTCCAGCAAACATACCTCCAATCATAACAAAATCAGCACCAGCACAAAGAGCCTTACATACATCTCCTGAACAAGTAATCCCACCATCAGCACAAATATATCCACCTAATCCATGAGCCGCGAATGCACATTCATCAATAGCAGATAGTTGTGGAATACCTACTCCTGTTACTACCCTTGTAAGACAATTTGCGCCGGACCCAAGCCCTACTTTAACTATATCCGCCCCAACAAGTAACAACTCTTCTACCATATTAGGTGTCACTACATTTCCCGCCATTATTATTGCTAAATTGGCGATTTCTCTAATCTTTGAAACAAAATCAGTAAAATGCTTTGTGTAACCATTGGCTACATCAATACAAATCATAGTAGGTTCAATACCATCTTCTAGTAGGTTTCTTAACTTCTCTAAGTCTCCATCAGATGTTCCAATAGTATAAAAAGTATGTGTCCGAAGACCTCTACAATAATCTGTATTAGATAAATGCTTACTTAATGCTGTTAAGCAATTTTGGCTTTCTAACGCAAAAGACATTTTTATAGAGCCAGTTGTATCCATATTAGCTGCTATAATTGGTGTGCACTCTAATTGATACATAGGTGTATGCTTAAAAGTAAAAGCCCTCCTAAGATGCACCTCTTTTCTAGAATCAAGTGATGATCTCTGTGGAGAGATTAGTACATCGCAATAATCTAGATATGTTTCGTTACTTATTCTCATTGTACCTGCCTAATATCCCAAGGTCGTCTGACAAATCCATTATGCTTTTCGGCTACTTCAAGAGCTAAATTTACTGATACTTCTGATGAAGTACCTAAAGCCTTTGAAGTATATAGAGAACCAAGAGCCAGTTGCATTCCTATACCAATCGCATAATAGTCATCACAAACGTCAACTTGAAAATCATCACCAACATAGTATATATTATTCTTATATAGTATCATTCCCTCAAAATTAGTTTCCATAGTATTATAGTTATTATTACTTAATACTTCTATCATATTAGTAATGACATGCCCTTTTATATAAGTTAATGGCTCTATACCTTCATCACTAGGCAACTCTAAGAAAGACTCTAATATTTGTATAACTCTGAAACTATCTGAAAATGTAAATACAATATGTGAACCATTCAATGTATCTTTCTCAAAAATCTTCTTATCATTTCTAGTCATTACAAATCCATCAATCCGTGACCCAATATTGTCTGAGCCAATAATTAGACCATCTTTGCCAATTTTACTAGCTACAATACAAGTCATACAGTCTCCTTAATAACTGGAGCATTAATTGGATAAATAGGAAGATCATTTATACCTTCAGGTAAAATGCCATCATCAACCAAAGTTAGCATATGTGGTACAGCGATATCGTTCCACAAGAATGCTGCTCCGTGATCCTCATCAATATCACCACTAATAAATTGAGTTAGATGCCGAAGTGCAGAATCAAGATATCTACTCACTTCTTGGCCCATTTCCCAATTTCTAGGGGCATAAATCTTAGCTCCACCTTCATAATGCTTTGCTAGTCTATGTAGATATGAGAGGTACTTACCATCCCTTCTATCCATCTCTATAGCTACAATCTCAAAAGCATACTTCAATGATGTTATATCACCGTATGCAATATAATCCAATACATGTTGGAATGCTTCTATTGGATCATTATCTTTGGAATCAAAAAGGCGACGATCATAGATAGTAAACACTGCGCCAGCCCTATTAGCGATTAGGTCAAATCTACCTTTTCCTTCTCTAGAATTTCTAATACTGCCAGTAGAAAAGTTCTCCTTCTGCTCTGTTTCCTTAATCATTTCTTTCTCCTATCAAATTAGTAAGTTTCTACTTTATCTAATCGTATTAATTCGTAGTAATCTCCACCTTCAATGCGTCTTGTCATAATATCAGTTAGTTCTTTAAAATCCAAGTCTCCAAAATATACAACCTTAAGACTCTTTATAGCATCATATACATGAGATGATATATCATAGTTTCTATAAATTCCTCTTCCAGTAGAAGATTCTAAATATAATGTTCCTTTACTCCTATTAGTAAGAATATCTTGGTTAGGAATAAAACTGACAAAGTATATCATCTTAGTAGGAAATTAACACCTAACCCAATTTCCCAATCTTCAGATATTAGTCCGTATCCACCATAAATCTTAGGAGCTAGGTTGTCAAGTTTAGGTATTCTATAATCAACGAAAAGATCAGCCCTTATATCCCTTTCGTCTGCTAATGGTGTAGTACCAACAGATAAACCAGCACTAAATCTGTTCAGATAGAATAGTCTAGCACCTAAATCTACATCAAAAGTAGCATCATCATCTATACCACCACCAATAGCAGGAGTAAGACAAAATCCACTTGTTTCAGTTACTACCTTATGGGTATAAAGACTATTATAGAAATTCTGCAACTGTTCGTGTAGATTTCCAACAGCTACAGTATCATTCTCCGCAATAGCTTTGATTACTTCAGCCCATAGAGAATCTATTACTGGAAGTAGTGCAGAATCCTGCTCCATAATAACTTGATACGAACCTTCTGGTGGTATATAGATGCTATTAACATCAACTTGTAGAGAATCAATCCTACTGACCATAACTAGGTAGTCCTGTTCCATCTGTAGTTTGAATATCTCCTGTTCTGCTAGTAGAGATGCAGAGGCTTCTGATAAATTCTCTGAATTGGCAGTAATAATCTCTAGTTGATCATTAAGGTCACTAATCTTTTCATGCTGATAGTAGATTAATGCTATAGCCAGTATAGGAAGTAACACTGGTGCTAACTTTTCTAATATGTACTTAATCATGCTCATTATCATCCCTCCAATTCACTAGAACAATTGGCTTAGAGAGCCTATCACTAATATCATTTAGTTTGTAGTTTGCTATAGCATTCACTGTATTCTCTAGATCAGTAGGGCTTGTATCAACATTGACAAAAATTACTGGAATATTCATATCAGTAATTTCTATAATACCAATACTTTTAACTTCTATAGGACTTAATATTTTAACAATTTCAGTCTTTATCTCATCTGATACTTCCATTTGTTTACCTTTCTATAATTGATATTATTGTTACTTCTGCAATACCCATTTCTAAATTTCCAGTAATACTCTTAAATGCAGCCATAGATAAATCCATTCTTCTTGTAGGATGTTGTCTTAGTGGATACTCTACTTGTCCTAGACTGTCTACTGCATATGGGCCTCTATCATTTACCCTAACAGTTATGTATTCATATCCATGTCTAATAGTTACTAGACAATTAAAAGGCAGTCTAGGAGAAGCACAAGTAAACTTAGTCATGTCATATATCTCTCCATTCGCTGTTCTTCTTCCATGAAAAGGTTCACCATACCATGATACCTTTACTGGAATATTCGGACTAAAGCCGTAGTCTTCCAAATTATTAGGAACAAAGATGGAATAGAGAATTCCTACTAGGTAAATAAACCTAGAAAGAAGGTCCATTACCATCCTTTATTACACAAATCACTGAATCACCTACTGTTGAGAACTCAATTCTTCTATAAGAGAAATAGAACTCTTTTTCTTGATCTGATAAGAAACAAACTGATACTAAATTCTTATAAAATGAAATATCAATGTCTACTGGTTCATTAGCATTGGTTATGACACTTTTTATCTCTTTATCAATCTCTGATAATTGTCTAGGTCTATCCTTTATCACTTGGAATAAACTAAATTCATCATTAGCATAAAGAAATACAGCAGAGGGGTGCAAATATGTCTCTTCTCCAAATGAGGAATGAAGAATTTTTTGTAGAGTTACTATATTTTTCCCTCTAAATGATTTATCCCATTCTGCTAATCTTGGATTAGTTGCTAATATTTCTACCTTCATCTTATTGCTCCGAATAGGCCATAAGCCTAATCCATGTATCTCTTTCTGTCTTATCAAGAAGGTCTGATCTAGCAGCATCTAATAGGAGTGCTACGATTGGTTCAGACATATAGATTCTATTATCCTCTTTGCTTTCAAGAATCTCCATACATTGCTGTGGTGTGATAAACTCCACAACTCTAGAGAATGTTTGGTCATCTGCATTTCTACTTGTTCCTAAAACATTGATATAATACTTTGAATCAGAACGATATAAAACAAACTCTGTTCTATATTCACCAACCTTACCATCTTGAAAAGCTTTCTGTACCCAAGCTGAATTAGCTCTTGATATTTCACAACCCTCAAACATAATGATTGGCTTTCCACCCTTATTAGATCTAGACTTTGGATCATCCCTTAAATAAATTGTTCCTTTGTTTTCTACATACTTGTTTGTTAGCTCCATTGTTAGCTCCCTTCAATAATTTTATTCATTGATTCCATAAACCTACTACCCATAGACAAATCTCTAGTTGATGAATATCTATCTCCCATATCTCTAGTGGCTCCAGAAAGATTGATAGGGTATCTTCCAGTATAACCCTCGTCAGGATGTGCTAGAAGCAGCCATTGTTTAGGGTCTTGACCATTAGTCATATTGAAGATATTAAATTCACCATTACCAACAACACTACCATTCATAATAATCTCCACACTTGATTTGTTTAGTATTGCAGCACTATGAAAGTGACCCATTTCAATATACTTGAAATCCAGTAGATTTGGGTCTTTCACATTCATAATCTCTAGGACTTCTACCTCTTGCCTATCTATTAGCTTTCTACGAAGGTTGACATTTATTAAATCAGTGAGATTAGTTGCTGTCCTAAAGATTCCATAATAAGGCATTCCACCCCAAGATTTAATAAATTGTCCATGCATTAGCAAGCTGCCAAAACCATTCACATCTGCTAGATGCCAAAAACTTCTAGGAATCTCAAAGAAAACATTACTTTGATTTGAAAGTAACACACTCATAAATTGGTAAACAATATAATCCCAATTATTTATAGCATCTTCCTTAGAGGCAGGCTTCTTACTAAATCGTCCATGATTACCACTTACACACCTAACCTTAACTATCTTGAAATTACGAGCAAAATCAAGAATCATAAGGGATAAGGCAATAGCAACATCACAAACTGCATCAGCAATTAGCATCTCTGCATTTCTAGCCAGCTCATCATGTATCATTCCTGTAACAATATCACCAAGGATATGAACATCCATCTCATCTACTGAATGTCCNNGCAACTAAAGGCTTTCTAGTCTTTGAGGTGATAATATTAGGAATTGGAACTGTAGGTAATCCTCTCCTATCCATTGCTAGTTGAAAAGCATCTACTAACCTATCTGCTATATTCTCTCGGCTCAAAAGGTGATTGTATAGCCCACGGATTTCCTTTACCTCAGATGCTAACTTCAGGACTGTTTTATCCCTATCAATTTTGTCATCGGTGGATAATTCTGGTGATTTGATGTTGCCAAAATATCTACGAACAGCCCTAGATATAGCCTCTAGGGATTTAGATGGAAACTCACTTACAAACTTATCAGGAGAAGTGTATGGTGAATACCCTTTTTCTAGAAGACTCTTAAGTTTTCTTTTATTCTCTGGTTGTGTCCAAAATGGTAGCAAATTCACTCCCTTTCCAAACTATGAATCCCTTGGATACCTGACGAACATAATCCCTGCCCAACCCGCTGTCAACCCTGGCCCGTTGGTCCGCTCCGTGGGTGACATACTATATACTCAAAACGACCCCCGTCAAAGCGTTTGGTTTTGACACCCCTCCAACCCAAAACAGACACCCCTGTAAATGCTAGGCTTCCAATAGGTTACAATTCCCTACTTAACAGGTGGGTTATTCCCCGAGCTACTATAGGTATTATATAAGTGACTTACCTTCGCGCGCGCGTGTACACCATTATACATTTGGACACGGTCATCGCGTACAGCGTGGTCCAGTACGACCAAATTTAAAAATTTTATGATTATTAATGACAACTGTAGCTAGTCTATTTACTCTATACGAAGTATAGAGTAAATAACTTGGAATCCCTACCAAACCAGTAGGGAATTATTCCAAGGGTTTGTATTTTCAGGGACTGCTCTAGGTCGTTTCACTCCCGAGCAGAAAGCACCTTCTCAGGTGCTTGAGGAGGAGTCATTAGTGATGCGCCACACTCTCCTGTGAAGATTATCTAAGACTATTTGATGCTAAGTTGTTGATACACAATGACTTGCATTGGTATGACAGGGCTTGCAGAAAATTGGCCTAGTTTTGACCCCTCTGCGGAGTATATAAGGGTAGAGATGGCCTAGCCAGAAGGAGGTTAAATGAGAGAAGTTATATGTCCTGTTACAGTTGTATCAAATACAGAACAACTCTCAGATCAGTTTTCTATTGTAGAAAATACCAATGAGGTACTTCTAACTTTTAAATATGTAAAAGATACTGAGGCAGGAATAGAAATTACAATAGAGCGTAATGATATTGCAGATGCTAATTGGGGAACACTATCTGATACTGCTGCTGTTGGTGCAAGTCCATTAACTCCTTGGACCTTAGAGATGACAGCTTCAGATGTACTAACTTATTCTCTAAAGTCTTATCCTTATGGGTTTTATAGAGTTAGGTTTAAGGCTAAAGATGCTGTAGCTAAAAATGGAAACCTAACAATTTATGTTACAAGGGATAGATAGTATGATTAAAAGATCATTCGAGTTTCCAGTTAAGGTAGTAAAGGCTTATGTAGATAAAGCCGGTGACAAGCATGTGATAGCTGTAGCATCTGATACTGGTATTGACTGGTATCAGGAAAGAATGGCTCTTAGTGCTTTAGAAAATATGACTAGATATGCTAAGATGACTAAGGAGAATAAGCCAGAGGAAGGTTTAGTTGACCTGCTAGAAACTCATTGGTCTACATTTGGCATTGGGTATCTAGTTGATGGTTTTATAAATAGAAATGTAGATACTGGATTCTACGAGTTTGTTTGTGATATAAAACTAAAGATGTCATATGCAATGGCACAAGAGCTTTATGATGATGTGGCAAGAGGGGTATGCGATAAGCAACTATCTGTTGGTGGATGGATTGATGGTGAAGATGGTTATGATTGGGAAGAAGTAGCGTTTACTGATGAAGATGGTAATAAAATAATGGAGTGGATTGGAGTAATAAAGGGGTTTATTCTTGACCATGTAGCTTGCACAAGAGAAGGTTGGGCTGCAAATCCTAGAACTGGTTTCTTGTCTGCAATAGCTAAATCATTACATTCCAGTGAATTTCAGAATAAATCTAAAGAGTGGGCAATAGAGAGGTCTAAAAGGGAGGGCATTGTGACCAAAGATATAACTTCTGAAAATAAGCCACAAAAAAATACCCTCGAAAGAGTATATAATATTATTGGGAAAGCAATTTACAGTTTATTTAAGGAGGGAGATATAGATCGCATGGAAAATCTAGATAAGGCTAAATCATTGGCAGAAGAGCTAAAGGGCATCCTAGAAACTCTTCCAGAGGAAAGCGTAGAGGAGGTTAAAAAGAGTCTTGGTATTGCCAAGATAGAGGAAGAGGTTGTAAAGACCGAACCTGAACCTGAAGTAGTTCCTTCTCTAACTATGGATGATGTAGTTGCTAAGGCTGCTGAAATGCTAGAGGCAAAGGCTACTGAGATTCTAGAGAAATCAAGACTAGAACTAGTAGAAAAGATGGAAGAGGTTTCTGCTGATTTTACATCTAAGATGGCAGAAGTTTCTACTAAGATTGATGCTCTAGCTCCTATTACAGAGAAGATTTCTAGTATTGATTCTCTCTCAACTTCTTTTGAAGAGGTTAAGAAATCTTTAAGTGAGCGTATGGATGTTATTGAAAACATGGCCCCTGAATCCAAGGTGGCTGATGGTGTTGATAAATCAAAGGTAGATGTACCCGTAGTTAGTAAATCAATTTGGTAAAGGAGATTGATATAATGGAGATTACAGAGAAAGACCGAGAAGTCAAGGATCAGATGGTAGATAAGTCCAAGTTTAATGATTACATGAGGATTAAGACTGCCATTACAACCGCTGACTATCTTAATGGTGGAGAGCTAAATCCAGAGCAGGAGAAGCAGTTTGACCAGTTTATTCGTGGTTCTTCTGATCTTCTAGCTAATGCAGAGATTAAGTATGTAAATCAGAGCAAGGGTAATATTCCTCGTCTATTTATTGGTGAGGTTATTTCTGAGGCTGCTACTGAAGCTGCTGACTCAGGAAATACTGCAAAGCCAATTTTCGGTGAGATTAACTTTGATTGCAAGAAGATTCGTACTGCTGCTGATGTTTCTACTGAATTTCTAGTTAATAACATCGAGGGTGAAGGTTTCAAGACTACACTAATGTCAACTTTTGGTAAAGCCTTTGGTAATGACCTTAGTAAGCTAGCAGTTCGTGGTGATATACTATCTGCTCACCCACTCTATCAGAGCAATGATGGTTTCTACAAGCTATCTAATAACTGCCATATTGTTGATGCAGAGGGTGCAGAGATTTCTAGTTCAATCTATCATGCAGCTTATAAGCGTCTTCCTAATGAATACAGAATGAACAAGTCTGCTCTTCGTTGGATGATGAATGGTTCTATTGAGGTTGATTGGCTAGAGGTTCTAGGTGCTAGAGCTACATCTGGTGGAGATGCTGCTGTAGCTGGTGCTGCTATTAGACCATTGGGTATTCCAATTGTAGCAGTAAATGAGATTCAGGATGATCTAACTGTTAGTTATACTTCTGCTACAAAGGGTACTCACAAGGGTACTATTGCGGGACCATTCATTGTTACTACTGGTGTTAATGACACATTCAAGGTTCAGGTTACAGTTGGTGGTGTTGTTGGTGGAGCTACTACTATTGCTATTACTGCTGGTGTGTATGAAGCTACTGAACTGGCCGCTTTCCTTAATGCTGCTATGGTTACTGCTGGTGAGCCAGAAGTATTTGATACTGATGGTAATGGTCATCTAAGAGTAACAGCTACACTTACTGGTGCTACTTCTGGTGTAGAAGTTCAAGTTAATGCCAATAGTATCTATGCTACAGTCGGTATGACAGCAGCCAACTATGTTGGTGCTGCTGCCGGTGCTAATACTGTACCAATGGGTTCCTATATGTGGCTAACTGATCCTAAGAACTTCGTTGTAGTTATTCGTAAGGGTCCAAGGATTAGCTTTGAGTACAAGCCTCGTACTGACAAGTGGGAATACACTATGTATAATGAAGCTGACTTCATAATTCGTCATCCCGGTGCTTGTGTTCGTGTTGATAACCTAAAGGTAAAGTAAAAATCATTAGGTAGAATGGAGGGGGTGGGCGGGTTCTACCCCCTCCTTTATTGAGGGGAGAAGCAAAATAGAATGAAACAGTATAGTCTAAACGGTCCAGAGAGTTTTACATTCAAAGGTCTATCAGGTCATATCTATACATTTGTAAAAGATGGGATTTATGGTGCTTTGACTATTGGTGATGAATCCTCTATGGATGCTTATTGTCTACCTCAGAATGGTAGTCTCCTAAAGAGAGTAGATGCTGATGCACCAAAAGGCCCAAAGCCTAGTAATGTAATAAGTATCAAAGATATCCTTCCTGGGTATAAGCCAGAAGAACCAAAACCCATTAAGTTTGCTAAATCAAATAGTGAGAAAGATGCAGAATTAGCTATTGCGGTATCAAAGGAAAAGATAGAGGAACTAGCTAACGATGTAGAGAAGAATGCTGTATCAACTTACCTATACTCAGAGGCACTTGATACCGTTAATTCTGCTATAGATGCTATAACAGAATTTCTTGTGAGCGAAGACACTAATCTTTCATGGGAAGATAAAGTAAAATATGTCAAGGCTTTTATAGCTGATGACCCTAGAAAGACACTTCATTCTAAGGTGGAAGAGCTAATAGCACCAAATAAGGAGTAACAAATGAATGTGATTCCTCTTCATGTATATCGTGATGGTGGACTAGCTGATGATTATGTTTCAGATGAGACTCTACTATCAGCAGAAGAGGATGCATGGAAGTTTGTAGAAACATTTTGTAACCAATTCTTTGAGAGAAGAAGCCTAACATTATATATGGATGGCTCTGGTTACAAAGAATTGATACTTCCTTATCCTATTATTTCAGTATCATCTGTAACTGAAGAAACTTATGGTGCCTATTCAATGACGGATATAAAGGTTTACAATCGTAGGTATCCAAAAGATAGTAAGAAACCTATGATAGTAAATACAGCAGAGGTATTTCCAGTTGGATACCAGAACATCACAGTAGTAGGAGACTTTGGATTGGTTGATCCAGATACAGGATTACCTCCTTCAGATTTGATGACTGCTGTATCAAAGATAGTGATTCTACTCCTAGAACCTAGTGTTGGAGATAGTGAATGGGAGTCTAATTTTAGTCGTCATAGATTAATACAGGAGCAGACAGATAAGTGGATGTATAAGTTTAGTACAGCACCATACATCTATGGTGTAACTGGTGTTCCAGATATTGATAAGATACTATTTATGTACCGACTAAATGACGACTCAATATCAGGTGGATGGATATAATGCTACCAAAAATAAATGGTATTCCAGCTATGATATATAGTATTCCTACTACTGCTGAAAAGCATGAATGGAGGAATAAATATAAGAATAGAGAAGATGCATATACTCTTCTAAAGACTACAAAAGCACAACCTTATTTCTTTAATGCTGAAGATATAAGAATGCGTGAAAGTCTAGGATATATGCGTTCTCTAGGATACATCGTCATGGCTGCACATTCGTTGAAACAGGCTGGAATATCACCATCACCTGATGGTAGTTCTTGGGTAAATTATAGGTTTAAGCTAAAGGTGCAAGGGGAATGGAAAGATAGGTGGTTGAAGGTAGTTGAGGCTAGACCTAGAAGTCCTCTGAATGGTGATTTTAGACTCTGGTATGTTTACTTTGAAGAGGATTATCCAGAAGCCAATTTACCAACAGAGGAAAGCACAGTTGAAGATAGGGGTTCTGAGGTTGGAGATATGATTGTTGAAAGAGTGGTAGAGCATAATGTTTACGACCTCAGTTAGCTTTATAGGAAATATATATAGGATACAGACATTAATGGGTGGTATAGACTACACTCTTGTAACTAAGATGATGCAGGAGCGTTTAGAGGACTGTGCCAATGAATTAAAAATAAGAATGAAGGTTGGAGTTCTTACTAATGAATATGGTCTAGAACCAAATAGCGCATGGACAATAGCTGCTTGGAATGGAACATTGTCTACTAGAAGAAATAAAGTGCCTGCTGGTGGTAGCAAAACTCCTATGGTAATGTCTGAACAGGTTGTAAAAGCAATAACAACAAAAGAAGTTAGTTCAAGAAGAATAGCTAATAATGAAGTTGCTTACTTTATTGGTGTTCCAAGATCATCTAAACTACATAGGACTGATAAGAGAACAAAATATGGTAAGCTAATGACTAGGTTGCATCAGAAGCCAATTACTATTTATGGTGTAACAGATATAAATACTAGAGAGGGTGGATATGTGGTGCATCCTTTTGGTAATAAATCATTAACTACAAGAGTACCAAGTAGAGATTTCTTTACACCAGCTTTGAATAAGTATCAATCCAAGTTTCAGGCAGAGATGTATGATGGAGTATCAGATGCAGTTAGAGAAATATATGCATTAGATTCTATGGTTGGTGTTACTACTTTAGCTGATTTGGCGGCTTTAAAATAATGTATAGTGAAGTAGAGATAAGATATCCACAATTAATAGCAATCTCTCAGGCTTTGAAAAAGGCTATAGAGGCTCGTTTGCCTAAAGATTTGAATGGCAAACTAGTGCCTGTGGAGACATACAGGGATATAACTCCTGTAAATAATGCACTAGATGATCCAGAGTTAGTAGAGTTTTCTACTCCCTCTATAGTGATTATGCAGCCAGAAGTTTTACCATTTAGAATATTGACTACTAATAGACCTTTATATAGAGATTTTGATTATGCAAATCTAGAAGCTAAGGAGTTTCCAGAGCCTATTCATGGAAAGTTAAGGTTTCCTATCCACACAATAGCTGGTGATCCAGACAATGATCTGATAATGCAGACATTTATGCTGAGATTGACTAGAACTTTATGTGAGGTTAATGCTAAGATTTATCCAGATGCAGAACAGTATGATAGAGTAGTCTTGTATTGGAGAGAGCCTACAGATTATGCTTCAGAGGATTCTAGTAGAATAAGGGTTTATCCAGTTGATGCATGGGTAAATATTGAGTTACTAGAATATAAGAAGGTAAGGCTGATTGATCCTGAGACTCCAGTAACATTTACTGATATGGGTTCCACTGGATTTTATACGCCAATGACTCTATCACAAACGGTTTCTGAATCCTCGATAATAGTATATGTAGCAGAGAGTACAGTTCGTTTGCCTCTATCTGGTGTAGGGGTATTTGAGGATGGGAGTATGTTCACTTATACAGGGAAAACACCATACACACTAACTGGTGTAACTGGAATTAATAGATATCATCCATTTGGTGAGAGAATTTTAGTTAGGTAGGAGGAGTATGTTTGCTATATACATTACTAATATAAGTAATAGCCCATTTAAGATTCCTTATTCTATGAGCGCACCCTATGATAGATTAGCAAGGGTGGGAAGTATTGTGAAGAGTGGTAAGAGTATTGTAATTCCTAATGGTGTTTCAGAATTTGTTGATATGACTAGATTGGAACTCTACAAGGAGAGGGGACTAATCAAGTTTACTGTCAAGGAGTTACCTACGTTAGATATTATAAATAGAGTTGTAGAAATACCTAAGAGCGATAAGAAGGTTCGTAAGACAATGAAGGAGGATAGCTAATGGCCGGTTTTAAAATTCAGCAAATGCAGGGTGATAAGCCAGTAGCAGGTATTTCTACTGGTATTTCAGCAGCACTTGTTCATACTGATAGAGGAATACCTAATAAGCCATTCTTCTCTACAGGATTTGGACAGTGGGTTGAAGAGTTTGGTTATTATATCAGTGATAGTTCTGCTAACTATCAGGTAAGAGCAGCTTATAATAATGGTGCTAGGACTATTGCTGGTATTCGTCTTGTAGGTCCAGATGCTAAGTGTGCTAAAGGTGCAGATGGTTATAAGTTAGACCAATCTAAGGCACAGCTTACTCATGGTGCAGCCGCAGCAGCCTTACACCTTTTAGCTAATACTAGAGGAGTAAATGGTGCATTAGATAATATAACTATTACAAATGCTCCAACAGATGATATCACTACTGTTTCAGTAGCTAACGATTATGATATCTCACTAGTTTTAGCCAAGACAAGTGCTTGGAAGAAGAGCGCAAAAGTATGTTCAACAGTTATTAATGGTCAATCACATCTAATTATTGGTACTAACGCTGACGATAGTATTTGCTTCTACGCTAACACTCCCGGTACTGGTGGAAACTCCTATGCTGTAAGAATTATAGATAGTGGAGGTGGAGGACCAGCTACTTATAGTTTCTCAGCAGACGGATATACACTTACTATTGACCTAGCTGGTGTAGCAGTAACAGCAGCCACAGCAGTAACAGATATTAACCTTCTAGCTGGTGGCATTAGATGCTATCTAACTGGAACTGGTGCTGGTAATATTGGTGTTTCCCCCCTTGCTAGTTTAGCTGGTGGGCAGGCTCTATCTGGAGCGTTAGTAACAGCTACTTATGGTTCTACTGGTTTAAGTGCCGTAACTACACTTGCTAGGACATTCCTTTCTGGTCAAGGTGCTGTAACTGTAGGTGGTCATACTTTTGCTGATGCTAATACACTTGATCCTATTACATTAGTAACTAGTAAAGTTATTCCCGGTGATACTCTTGTAATCTATAATGGAGCTAATGCTGGAGCTTATGAGATTACAGAAGTTAATTCTCAAACTGGTCTGACCATAGATGCAACATGGACAGCATCACAGACTAATATCATCTATGCTATTTATGGTACTGATGGTGAATATGGACATGCTAATATAGAAACTCTATCTCCCGGTAGTCGTGGTAACTATATGTATATGACAGTTACCAAAGAGAATGATGGAGTAACCCTAAAGGCAGTTCTAAAGGTTCTTGATGGTGATGGGATTACAAGAACACTAGAAACATTTAGGAATCTTAATCCAGCAAAGGATGATGCAGATTTCTTTGATACTAGAATAGCTGCTGAGTCAAGGTGGGTTAGAACTACAATGGCTCCTGAAAAGGTACTAATTAGTGCTGCTGATGGAGCTAGTTCAATTGGTGTTAATATTCTAACTTCTGCTGGATCAACATTTGTTGATGACGAAGTAGAGGTTGGTGATATAGTAGTTATAACTTCTAGCACTACTGCCTCTGATATTAAGGTAGTAGAAGTAACAGAGGTTACTGATAATACTCATATCAAGGTATCAGAAAATTTCAATGGCACAGCAGTCAATATAGCGTTTAAGGTTTTAGGTGCTGACCATGATGGTTCTGCATTACTAGCTCTTGTTGGTACATCAGGGCTAACTCTTACAATGGCTGGTGGCATTAGTGATGCTCCTACTAAGGATGAATATCTAGGTGTAGAGGCATCTAAGACAGGTGTATATGCTATTGATGATATGCCAGTAACTTCAAGACCTAACAAATTCTGGTGTCCAGATTCCCCTATAGCAGTAGATGATTCTGGTGTTGATTCAACCTTAGCTATTGATACTGCTATGATTGCTTATGCAGAGGCTAGACTAGCTACCGCCAAGCAGCTTGTATATCTATTCTCAGCGGAGTATGGCTTAATTCCAACTACATTACTTACTGCCATTGCTTCTGATGGTATTGATAGTACAAGGGCTGCTGAATATTGGCCTTGGGTTAGACTATCTGATCCAGTATCAGGTAGCTATAAGTGGGTTCCAGTAACAGGACACATGATTGGTGTTTATGATTCAATGGATGCTGGTCCTGAAGGAATGCACGCTGCCCCTGCTAATGTTGTTCTAAGAGATGTAGCTTGCCCACCTAATTCAAGCTGTATCGAGTATGAATGCTCTGATGCAGAGTATGAACTTCTAGTAGAAGCTAATATAAATCCTATAATGAGGATATCTGGTTATAGGCCTTATGGAGCTAGAGCAAGAACTACAGATGTTGATTGGCAGCATATTCATAAGACTCTAGTTTCTGATAGAACTGTAAGATCAATTGTCAATAACCTAAAGACATGGCTACCTTTTGGGGTTCAGAGTAGAACCACATGGGGTAAGGTTCGTAAGTCTATTGATGGTTATATGATGAAGTATGATCGTAGAAAGAAGCCTAATGGAGCATTTGAACACTATCTAGATGCCAATGCTCAACCTTGGTATGTAACTTGTGATGAAACTAATAACAGTATGAGTGATCCTAAGATAGTAATCCAGATGGGTTATTGTGTAGTAAACACCATTGAGGAGATCGAGTTTAGATTCGGTCTTTGGGATGGTGGAGTTGAAGTTGAAGCAGTATAAGGGGTGATGATAAATGGCTGAAATTCACAAGCAAAGACCGGGGCTTGATCCTTTACTAGAGGCAAACTTCCTAGTGGAGATTGAGGGAATGCCTACTATGGGATTCTCTAAATGCTCTGAACCAGGGAGAAAAGATGCGGTAGCCAAGTATCGTAATGGTAATGATCCTAACTATAGGCGCAAGCAGAGAGGCTTGAGAAATTACGATGATATAACTCTTGAAAGAGGTCTATTCGCTGATGACACAGCACTACAAGAGTGGATGGAATCCGGGGAGAGAAAGACTGTAGAAATTATAAGATTAGATCACCTAAGAGAAGAGCAGACACCATCTATCCGTCTTTATGAGGCATTCCCATCTGAAATACAACATAGCAAGGGTGATGCAGATTCAGAAGATGGTGTAGCTGTAATTACTCTTACAATTGCTTATGAATGGTTTGACGATCTAGAGTAATATGGATATTGGGAATGTATGGGATAGTGTAGGAGGAGTCATAGGAGGGCTAGGCTTCTCCTACCTATCCGGTGTACTGTCTAATGTGATAAGAATTGACTATCCAATGTTATGTAACTTTGCTGTAGAAGTAGATGGGATAGTTGATTCAGGATTTGCTTCTTGTCAAGGCTTGCATGATAGAATTACACAATATGAGATAAAACAGGTAAACAAAACAGTAGCAGATAAAATTGATATCTATCAAAGGCAAGTAGGTAATGTAACTTTAGAGCAGGGGTTTTCTTTTCAAGGTGGTTTAGAGGAATGGTTTTATGACATAGCTGAATATATAAAAGGTCAGAAATCACCAAGAAAGAATGTATCAATTATTCAATTACAGAGATTACCAAAAGGTGTTCCCTTACTTGGAGGTCAGTTGATAGAAGTTAGACGATACAATCTTTGGAATTGTTCTTTAGTAGATTTGACATTTCCACAATTTGATGCAGATTCAGATGATGGTATTAGTATATTGAAGTGTGTACTTAGTTGTGAAAGTTATGAAAGACCTACTACATTTGGTCAACTTGGTATGGTTTTAGATATGCTGAAAGGTTAGGTGTATTGATATGGCACTAACATATCTAGTAGAGGTTGAAGGAACTGATTGGAATACTCAGCATGACGGTGGTAATATGCAGACCATTGATGATGAGCTTTATAGCCTGGGTGTAGAGGCTGCTGCTGCTACCACAAAGACTGCAATGCTTACTAGGGAAACTGCTATTGCTGGAGGTAAAATTGAGCTTCTAGAGTCTACTGGTGGTGGGTCTAGTAAGGTCATAATTCAGGCTCCTGCTACATTAGGTGGAGATAGGACTATTACAATTCCTGATGCTAATGTAGACTTAACTGAGGTACCACTAAATACAGCTTTTAGAATTGCTAACGCTCCAAACCTTCTAACTGATAGAGGGTTAGTTGCTGCTGGTGCTGCCGTTCCAGTTAATGTTTCTGGTCAGTATCAGATTGCTACTGCTGCTGCTGAAACAAATACTATGGCTATTCCTGCTACTACAGGATTACTTGTTTCATTATATTGTACAGTACATGCAGTAGGGGATAGAGTTATAACTGTAGATAGTGCTATTAATCAGGCTGGTAATAAAGTTATGACTTTTGGTGCTGTTGGAGATTGGATTATGCTCCAGTCTATAACAACTACTGGTGGAACTCTTGCATGGAGAGTTATGTCTAATGATGGTGTAGCTCTATCTTAGTAAATAAAGTGAATAGAGGGGGCCAAATGGCCCCCTCTAAAATTGAAAGAATAGGAGACTAAAATGGCAGAAAAGTTGACAGCAGAAGTAGTCAAGAATGAATGGTCTTGTGTAGAACTTACCAAAGGTGTTCCTATCAAGTATTCAGATGAAGAACTATGGTTTCCTAGAGTATATATTCGTCTAGCAGGGATGGATGATATTCTATCTATTCGTGGTTTAACAGATGATGATAGCAATGCCACCCTTGAAGCTATGCTAAAGATGATTAGGGTTTTATCTTGTGACGGATGTAGATTAGAAAATGGTGTTATGTCTGAACCTGTTTATCCAGATTCAGATAATATTCTAAATGTCTATCTAGCTAATATTAAGCGTAGAGATGTAAAACCAAAGGATTTCAATAGGGTAGCTAGAGCCTTCAAGGTAGTAAATGATCTAGAGGAGGAAGACCCTAAAGATTTTTTAAGGATACCAGGACAGACGATAGAAGAACCAGAGAGCGAAGAGAGTTAGATAGAATTGTAGATCAAGTAGAGGAAGTACGAGTCTTCCTTAGATTGTTCTTATGATTTTCTTACTAATAATCTTAATAATGGAGATTGCGTTGCTAGGCTACTTAGTTATATCTAAACTAAGTAGCCTAGCATTGTCTATTGATGAGATAAAAAATAAAGAGATAGATTGGTCTGGCTTAGAGAGTATCAAATTTGATGTAATGACTAAGGATGATAGAATAAATGCTATGTCTGTAAAGGAAGCAATGATTGAGTATAAAGCATGTAATAGAGTTATAACAGAGACGATAAAGAATATGTCAGAACTAGCAGTTAATATAGTAGCAGCAGGAGTAGCTAAAGCTCTTTCTGGTAAAAGGGGTCACAGGAATACCTCGACATAGTATATTTAATAGGAGGTATGAATGGCTAATCTAGCTACAACAATGGGTATTGGTGTAGTCCTGTCCTTTATGGCGCAGGGACTAGGCTCTATTAGAGCTGCTGAAAGGGGACTTAAATCCCTGTACACAGCAGGTAAAGGACTAAGTAATGTGGGTGTATTTGCCGGATTAGCATTGGCCTCTGTCTTAGCTTTATCTGCTGGTATATCAGCATTGCATGGAGTAATGAGCAATGTCCAAGTATATGCTGATTATGAACATGAGTTAGCTAGATTAGCAGGTATTTTAGACCAACCTATAGAAGAAATGGATATGTATAATGCAGAAGCTATGAGGTTAGCTTCTACATCTAGATCAACTGCACAAGAGATAGCTACTGGTATGTATGAGATAGCCTCTGCTGGTTATCAAGGCGATGATGTTATTAGTATGTTAAATGCTAGTATTTTATTAGCAGATACTAGAGAATTAAGTATGGCAGAAGCGTCTTCTACTCTTACCAAAGTTATGCACGGCTTTGCTATTCCAGCAGAGCAAGCTGCTGATACATTAGATATGCTAGGTAAGGCTGTATCTATTACTCAATTACATTTTGGTGATCTAGAAGAAGGATTTGGTACATTTGGTATGACTGCTAATGCTGCTGGTCAGTCATTAGAGGATATGCTAGCACTATATGGTGCCTTTGTTACTTCTGGTTTAAGCCCATCTAGAGCAGCTATGATGGTTAAAATGATGACTACAACCTTAATGGGTATGACTCCAACAGCGAGAACATTTATGGACTCATTAGGTGTAGAATATATAGATGAAGCTACAGGTCAAATGCGTCCATTAATTGATATAATTGGTGAAGTACAAGGAGCTTTAGAGAATGGCACTTTAGCTGGTACAGAGTTTGAAGCAGCTTTTGGAGAGATTCCTGATGATATTGCAGAAGCAGAAGCAATGTATAAGGGATTAGTAGCATTATTTGGTAGAAGAGCAGTTGCAGGATACTTTGCAGCAGCAGGATATATGTTTGAAACAGTTGATGCTACATATATGGGTGTAGATGCTCTTAGAGAGATGTCTGATCAGATAGTTGATTCCGAAGGTTATATGGAAAGATACCATGATACTGTAATGGAAACTTTCAATGCTCAAATGGATGTAATAAAATCAAATATAGATTTACTAAAAGTACAAATTGGAGTAGGGTTAGTAACAGCATTAAAACCAGTACTAGAGTTTGTAGTTAAGGCATTGCAGAGTATAACAACTTTTTTGGCAGCACATCCTGAAGTAGCTGCTGCAATAGGAATGACAGCAGCAACATTAGCTACGGCTTTAACTGCTGGTGGTGTAATTTTAACAATAGCTGCTGTAATAGCAGGATTAGCTATAAAATTTACTGCATTTGAAATGTTTGGAGCTACTGTTTCCTCAGTAGGGGGAGTATTTAAGGTAGTCCTACCTAAA
>MTKZ01116446.1_pt2 | contig 26335 bp, 19 predicted proteins | sample 1042781 | NCBI WGS metagenome assembly MTKZ01 (sample SAMN06212207, study PRJNA360539) | anaerobic digester metagenome | biome: Wastewater treatment plant; material: sludge; isolation source: anaerobic digester fed with sludge from wastewater treatment plant | place: Denmark: WWTP Viborg ... | reverse complement strand
CTGGTACTGCTGCCGTGTCGGCTCGTTCAGGTAGCGATGACCGGTTATGGGCGAGTTCTGCAAGCTGTCGGCCCAGCCGCGGAGCTGGCGCGAGATCGATTCGGCCAGGGATTTCAAATCTGAGATTTCAGATTTCAAATGCGTGAAATGCGGAAGCCGCTCGGCCAGCAGCAGCATCGACCTCACCTCGCCTGCCGAGCCCCGCGCGATGTACAGGAAAGTCAGCAATTCCTGCGTTGTCCCCCGCTCGAAGCCCTCCGCGATGTTGTTACCTACCGAAATGGCCGCCCGCTGCAGCTGGTTCCGCAAGTCGCCTTTGTTCGCGAAAGCCCGGTCCTCGGTCAGAGCGAAGACCCGCACCGCCAGTTCCATCGCCGCCTGCCAAACGGGCAGATCTTCGAAACGTTGGTAGGTCATTGCTGACTCCTTTCGCAGACTGTAAACCGGGACGCCCCCGAGCACTGAGAATCCCAAACACCACGTCGCAGACACGAATTCGCGATTGACAAATTTGAAATCTCAAATCTCAGATCTCAAATCCCATGTCCCGAGTCTCAGACCTTCGACATTCAAAACTCAGATTTCAAATCCCGCGTTCTGAGTCTCCGATCCTGGATTCCAAATCTCAAATCTCAGATCTCAGATCGGCTCTTCCCTGCGGCACTCCGGCGTCTGATCGTTCTCGCAGCCCTCCTCTATCCGTTCACCCCGCCCATGCGCACTGATCGCCGCCAGGAGGTTGTCTCAGTATTCAGAGCCCTCCCCGTTGCAGCGGCAATGGTGCTCCGTCATGGTAGTGAAGCTGTGAGGCCCCCATCCTTCCTGCTCATAAACCGGGCAGGTGAAACGCTCGAACACGGTTTCCAATGATGCCTCGACATCCGATGACAGCACAGGCCATAGTCCGCGTTGAATGGAGCGAAGAAAGAACAGCCGCCACATTGCTCGCCCCCTTTCCTCAGCTCTCTCTTCCAACTCCGGCTCATCGGGCCAACCATTCTGATACATCTCCTCCGCCGCCGGATTTGAGAAGCCGCGGGTAACGATCGCATTCTTACCTACGGGCGAGCTTCTACGTGACCGCAACAGCCAATGCCAGGGGATCATAAACCTACCCATTCCACCCATGCGCATCCCGGACTGCTACCATCGCCGCCAGGATGGAGTTCCAGGTGTCGGGCTTCATCATGGTGGCGTTGGGGAACATGCAGCCGTCCCAGCAGATGTGCTTGAACTTGCGGGTGGGCTGACCTTCGTCGTCCTTCAGCCAGCAGCCAGCCTCGCGGACGATGTTGAGCTTGCCGTTCGGGTCGTTGGGCAGGCAGTGACGGCCGGTCTTGTCGTGCGAGCCGGAGCCTTTGACCGTCGCGTCGTTCTGGGCGACGTGGAAGTCGATGGTCCACGGGCGCAGAGCGGAGGTGAGCTTCTTGTAGGCCTGCGCGAACGTGGCCGTGTCGTTCCAGGAGAAGCTCTCTGGCAGAATGCGATCCTCGGGGGCATTGGTGCCCAAAAGGTAGTGCAGGGTGTGGGCCATGTCCGCCTGGAAACCGAGTGTTTGCGGACGATTCACGCCCTCCAGGACGGCCAGCATGGCCCTCCAACTGTGCATGCCTGCCCAGCAGACCTCGCCTTCGGCGGCCAGACGTTCGCCGTGGTCTTCAGCCACCTTGCTGGCCTCCTTGAAGGTCTCGATGATCTTCTTGGTGCTGCCGGCCGGGTCGTCGTACCAGGCATCCGGCCCGCAGGCCGAGTCGATGCGGACGACGCCGTACGGCCGTACGCCCATCTCGCGCCAGAACCTGGCGATCCGGCAGCCCTTTCGCACCTGCTCGCAGAACTTCTTGCGTTCGCCGGCGTCGCCCATGGCCGCCCCGCCGCCCGTCGGACCCCACACCGGCGCGACCACCGAGCCGATAACCAGTCCTCGCGACGTCACCTTCTCGGCGATCCGCTTGAGGTCGTCGTCGGACGAGTCGATGTCCACGTGCGGAGCGAACAGAAAGATGTCCACGCCGTCGAACTTGACGCCGTCCACCTTGGCGGCCGCCGTCAGATCCAGCATGGTATCCAGTTCAATCGCCGGCTCCTCGGCCCCGGGGCCTTTGCCCACCACGCCCGGCCAAGCGGCGTTGTGGAGCTTGGGGTACTGATTCTGGCTGGTGCTCACAGGTATTCCTCCCTACTCATAATGACCAATGTCCAAGCTTGAATGACCAATCGATGACCAAACCCGAACGACGAAGCGGCCCATCGCGACTGCTTCTCGTGCTGGGCTAAGCCTGTCCGACTGCTTGTCGTCGACCTTTCCTGCTTCGGTGGATCGCACCGAAAACCAGGGTAAGCTCCCTGGCCTCAAGCCAATGGACCCGGGCTTCATCCTTCAACGCCGGAACTGCGGCCGCGATCATCCGCAACCAGTACTTGCTCTCTTTGGACTCTCGCTTACAGACGCTGATCCGGTATCGAAACTCCTTCCCCGAACCAGCCTCATCGGCTTCACAGTAGTTCGAGCCCACACTTGTTCCTGCTCTGACCAACTGCCCAATCAGAGGCTCGGTAATCGGATTAACCGGCACCTTCTTGACGAACTGAATGATCGCCTCGCCAAACCTCGCCGTACGTTCCTCCAGATCATATGTTCTTTCTGAGCCCACCTTTCGTCGGTCCGTGTTTCGGAGGTGTTCGCTCATCAGCATCTCGCTGTTCGGCAGCCTCGTCATTTGAACTTCGTCATTCGGGCTTCGTCATTCATTGGTCATTGGGTTTTGGTCATTGGTCATTGTTTTTTATGGTCGCCAATCTTCGGCAGATTCGCATGCACATCCGGCCCGAAGTATCTCAGCCCCACCAGCGGCTCGGTGCCTGTGTTCTCGATCTCGACGCCGCGTGTCGCCGCCTCGTAGGTGATGAAGACCTCGTCATCGGTCTCCTCGCCGAAGCGGATCATGGCCGGAGTCTGGAGTTTCATCTTGCCGATCCGGCCACTGCCCTGGACAGTGATCCAACCGCTGGCCCCCGGGTCCTTGAGCGTGCACTTGGCCCCAGGCTGGACGGTCAGTTCCTTGGCACTGACCACCTGCTGGCCGTCGATCGTGCCGTAGACGATCCACTTGTCGGTGTAGCCCGGACCGCTGGCGGCCTTGTCCACGATCGGGATCAACTGGTTATGCTCCATGAAGTGCGTATCGACGTTCTTCTCCCAGTCGAGCTGCTCGACAATGTAGTCCAGGTCCTGGTGCTTGTCCTTGGGCACATCCTTCACCAGCAGGTCCCAGGGTACGAACCGCCCTTCGACGATGTTCTGGAACATGCCGAACACGTCCGAACCCCACTGCGGCTCGTAGGTGCACAGCGAGCCGGGGGCGTGCAGCACGCCGGCCGGGATCAGCCAGCCCGATCCGCGCATCAGCCGGTAGGCCCGCGTCAGGTACAGGATGCCGTTGTCGCCCTTGTTCCAGTTCTCCAGGCACCGGCGGACCTGAGCCTTGGTCGTCCCCGGCTCCAGGCCCATGAACGTGTGCGGGAAGTGGTTGTCGCAGTTGTTCATCTGCGGCGAGAAGTAGTAGGCCTCGGGCTTACCCTCCTGGCCGGTGAGCTTGGCGTGCTTGTGCTGCTGGTGCATGTGATGCGGGATCGGCCCCAGGTTGTCGAAGAACTTCGAGTACACCGGCCAGCGTTTGTACTTGTCCCACATGGCCTTGCCGATCATNNCGGCCTCGGCCACCGCCTCCTTCATCAGGAAGCGCTTGCCCTCAAAGGAGATATAGCTCAGCCCCTCGTCGGGCAGCCGGTTCTCGTTCATCGCCTCGGTGGTGCTGGCGAACCACCGCTCGTCGATGCCGCCGCGATCAGCCCCGAGGGCGTAGTAGTCATCCGGATGGAGCTTGATCCGCCGTCCGGGGTGCAGGAAGCTCCGCGGGACCCACGTCGGGGTCAGCCGCAACACGCCCTGACCGGCATCCAATGCGCTGGTCAAGATCTGACCGATGTTCTTGCTGACAATGGTGCTTTGGTTCGCCATGATCGTGATCTCTCCAGATGAACGGTAACATCGCGAGCGACCGGCCGCGACAACGGCGATAAACTACCCGACCGCCCTTGGTGAAGCAAGACGGGCCTATGCCACAGAGAGCTACGTCTTCCAGCCAGTCACTGTCGCGGCGGCGGAGAATTGAGCAGGTTGTCAAGCCTGGCGCGAGGCATGGTGAGTTCCGGTTTGAGTCTCAGGGCCTCCTGATAATGGGCAATTGCTTCGGGCTTTTGTCCAGTTTTTTCCAGGACATACCCGAAATTAGCATGGCCCTCGGCAAAATCCGGGTGGGCCTGGAGAGCCGCCACATAATGGGGCAGGGCCTTCTCAAAGAGGCCCCGGCCGGCGAGGGCATTCGCCAGATTGTTGTGAGCCTGGAAGGATGTCGCATCGAGGCTTAAGGCCTTCTCGTAGTATTCGATCGCCTCGTCGGTCTTGCCTTGCGCGGCAAGGGCGTTGGCCAGGTTGTTGCAGACAAGGGCCGAGTCCGGCCTCAGCTGAAGTGCTTCACGGTAGTAAATCGCCGCCTCGAAATACCGCGTCTGCTGAGCCAGCGCGGTCGCCAGGTTGGTCAGAGCCTCCGGGAATGCCGGCTTGAGTTCGAGTGCCCTGTTGAAAAACCTGATTGCCTCGTCTGACCGGCCCGCATCGAGGCACACCTCGCCCATACCATGCTGCGCTATGGCGCTGTTAGGCCGCTTAGCGAGCATATCGGTCCACAGGAGGGCGGCACTGTGGTAGTCCCGGTTTCGCTTGATCGTTGCTTGGCCGAGCAGCGCGGTCGCCACCGCAACGAGGGCGCCCAGGCAGACAGGGACCGTGGACCGCGGTAACGCCAGACGTTTCGCCAGCCACGCTGCCCCCAGGTAGACGCCCGTCACCGTGAGCACAACCACCGCTACCGAGGACAAATACATCCTTCGCTCAGCCGCAACCTCCGTGATGATTGGGAGAATGCTGGACGTTGGCGCAAGGATGATGAAGAACCATATGCCAGCAAAACCCATCGAAGGTCGAAACCTGCACGCCCAGGCCGTCGCGGCCAGCAGTGCAAGCACCGCCACGGCATGCGGCCAGACCCTCGTCGCCTCGTGGGCGATCGGCCAGGAGTCATAAGTGATCAGCAGCGGTGNNGGTCTGTGTCCACATGTACTCCCGCCAGGTGACTCCGAGGGCGAATCCCACCGTCTCGGTCCGATGCGCGCCGACGACCAGTGCGGCCAGGACGACCCATGTCGCGGCAAGCCCTGCGTACAGTCCCAGGCTCCTGCGCAGCGCTTCCCGCCACGTACCGGAGACAAAAACACGGTCGTACAGAAGAACCATGAGCGGCGCCGAGACCATCACTTCCTTGCTGATCATCCCCAGCGCGCACGAGACGACGGCCCCCGCATTCCACGCGCGGCGGTGCACCGCGGACCACCCCCGGATCGCGCAATACAGCGTGAGCAGGTAGGACAGTGCCATCAGCGATTCGGTGCGCTGGACGATATAAGTCACCGCGTCGGTTTGCAGCGGATGGACGGCCCAGAGGAGTGCGGTCGCCCCGGCCAAATAAGGCGCCGAGTGCGAAAACCGCATGCCCAAGCGAGGGCTGAGGAGTGTCCGGCGGACAATTCCGAATAGCAGCAGCGTACAGAGCAGGTGCACCGCAATGTTGAAGACGTGGTAACCTTTCGGATCCAGGCCGCCCAGCGCGTAGTTCACGGCGAGTGAAAACGCCACCGCAGGACGGCCGGCGACCGGCGTCTCGCGCGGCGCCGACATCGATTGCGAAAGCGGCCAAACTTGCCGCACGTGAGGATTGTCGCGAATGGCCGAGAAATCGTCGAAAACGAAAACACCCTTGAGGCCGTTCGCATGTGATGCCGCAACGGCCGCTACGATGATGAGGCTCAGAATGACCTCGCGAATCCGCGTTTTCGAGACAAGCGCAGCACTCGGTGTCGTGCGGTCGGCTATGACGTCTGAGGACTTCGATTGGGTCTTCCTGCTTCGACTCGACATGGATTCCTTCGCTCCGTTGGGCGTTCGAGTTTGTCTCGCCGCACAGGGACAAAACCTTCCAGACAGTTCTCGGATCGCCTCCTTTGTGAACTCAATCTACTCATGTCCTGATAGAGCGGCAATCCCTCGTCGCTCTGAACGACAACCCGCTGCGCCGCCCTGTAAAGGATTCTTCTCGTGGCTCGAGCATTTGTATCCATGTACACGTGCACTCCAGGCTGTCAGCCGAATTCTCGGTCTCGAATCCTGCGGTCGCAGCTCTGCCGTATGTACCTCGCCACTTCGATTACGGGAGCAACCCAGATGCGTTCTCGTTTCGCAGCGACATACGCCACCAACTCCTCCAGTACTGCGATACTCACCGGCAGATGCCCCTCTTCGACGCCGTGGAAGATGAGGATGGCCCATCGACCCATCGAAACCGCTTGTTCGACGCGGCGAATGAGATCCTCAATCGGCAGATTGTCGGCCCGCAGGCTGAGCAGCAGGTGCGGGTCGCAATAGCGCGGATCGTTGAAAGGTTTGGAGATTTCGCCGCCGGCCGCCGCTGCGAGGAAGTGCTCGGCGATGAAGGGGACAACGCTGCGGCACTGCCGGCCCCGGCCGACCCAGGTCTGGTAACACGGGTAGGCGAAGGTCCACTCCCGCCGCCCGAAGGCGTTCTCCAGCCGGTGGTGAGCGGCCAGCACGTCGGCCGCGTACTGCTCCAGGGTGAGGTTCTCGTAGCAGTTCGGTCCCGGCCGCTCGGCCAGCGCCGCCGGGATCGGGTGGCTCAGGGTGTGGTTGCCGATTTCGTGGCCCGCCTCCAGGACCGGTTTCCACTCGGCGGCCCGAGCCAGCCACTGGTCGTCCGACCCGGCCGGGCAAACGAAAAACGTGCCCCGCAACCCGTGCCGCTCCAGCAACGGCGCGGCCCGCTGAATGTGCGAATCCAAGCCGTCGTCAAAACGCAGGCTCACCGCCCCCTGCTGCCCGCTCGGCCATTGGAATGATTCGCTGCTCACACTCGCCTCACCGCGGCAGTTCCCAACTCTTCATTCTCAATTCGCCGTTTCTCGCACGCTGTCCCGCAAGGCCGCGACCACGCGTTCTACTGCCCCCGGCGCCGGATCGCTCAGCACCGGCAGGAACACCAGGTCGCGATGAAGCTTCTCGGCCACAGGGAAATCACCCTCGTGAGGTCGCCGCCAGGTACCTTCGCACAGCGGGCCACGCCCGCGGGTGAAGATGTCAAAACCCTGCGCGAACAGCGGCAGCCGGTGCAGCAACTGGTAGGTGCTCCCAGTGGCTGGGATGCCGCGGGCCTTCAGCTTGTCGATCAGCTCGCCGGCGGGCCGGCCGCCGAGTTCCTCCGGCTTGTAGTGGATTGGGAAAGAGTAGTACCCGCCGCGCACGGAGCCTTCGGACGTCGGCACGGGGGCCACGCCCGGCATGTCCTTCAACGCCGCCTCGACCGTTTCGACGTATTGCCGCCGCCGCTCGTTCAACTCTGCCAGCTTGCGCAACTGCACCAGGGCGATGCCGATGCCCAGCGGATGAGCCCGCGTTTTCATCCCCAGCCCGAGCGGCTGATGCTCCTGGTATGAAGCGGTCTGCAGGTCAATTCCTGCCATGCGGTTGACCTGCCCCAGCAGGCACGCTCGGTCGAAAACCTCGACATCGTTCGTCGCCAGCACGCCGCCCTCGCCGCCGCTGACCGGTTTGGTGCCCTGCAGGCTCCAGCAGCCGACCTGCCCGATCGATCCGACCGGCCGTCCCTTGTACATGGCTCCGTGGGCGTGCGAACAGTCCTCGAGCACCGGCACGCCCGTCTCGCGGCTGATGGCCATGATCGCGTCCATGTCCGCCACCCAGCCCCACAGATGAACAACCACGATGGCCCGCGTGCGCGGCGTGATCCGGCGGCGAAGGTCTGCAGGATCGAGCTGCATGGTCGCCGGATCCGAATCGCAGAACACCGGTCGGGCCCCGAGCATCAGCGCCGAGCTGATCGAGCAGATCCACGTGTACGTCGGGCAGATGACCTGGTCGCCCGGCCCGACCCCCAGCCCGAACAATGCGCTGTAGATCGCCAGCGTTCCGTTGCAGGTGGTCAGGCAATACTGCAAACCGGCCATCTCTCGCCAGGCCTTTTCGAACTCGCGTACCACCGGCGTCCCGCCCGACAGCTCGTTGCGCAGCACCATCTCGTACGCCTGCCGGGCCTCTTCCTCGCCCACCTGGCGCCAGCGATCCAACTCGCCGCCGGCGTCGGCCTGACCGGTCTGAATGAAAACGGGAACATTTTCCTTCTTGTTACTCTGCGAGCTCATATCAGCCCTCGCCCCGCGTCCCTCGTCCCCCGCCCCTCACCAGGCTATTGCCGTTTCGCAAACGCCTCAACCGCCTGCCCCACCGACAGCAGGCTGACATCGTCCAGTCCCGTCGCTCGACCGTCAACCAGCCGCGCGATCATCGCATTGACGATCACCCGCATCGCGCCGAGACGCCGCGCGGACGGCCCCAGGGCTTTCTCAACCTCGCACAACGCCGTCAGCGAATGATCCGCATCAGACGCCCCGGCGGTATACAGTTCATCGAGCAGAACCGCCTCGGCTCGCTCAATCGCGCTGCGGGCCCATCGCCGCAACGACGGCTCATCCGGCAGAACGCGATACAGCACGGCCAATCCGCGCAGGTTGATCGCATGGTACACCGTCCGACAGTTGTGGCGATCGAGCCAGCGCCCCGCCGGCAGTTGCCCCGGCAGAATGCCGAGCACCGCCTTCTGAATGGCCGGGGCACGGGACTCCTCCTCCTCCGTGACTTCGACGTGCCGGGCCAGGGCCCAGACCGAAAACGCGTTGTAGTTCCAGTTCGGCACAACCGGCCGCCCGGCCGCCCAGCGGCAGGCCCGGTCGGCGGACTCGCGGTACGCCGCCGTCTTGAAGTACTCGAAAGCCGCCAGCATGGTTACCGCGCACACGCCGTTGTCGAACTGCAGGCCGCCGTCGCCGAAGTCATCGATCACCCAGCCGTCCTGGAAGGCCTCGGGGTGCTGGTAGTAGAGCGACTCCAGCGGCGGCGAGAAGTGCTGATGCCAGCCGCGCATGTCGGGGAACGGGAACAGACCGTTCGGCTTCTGGACCGAGAGCAGGTAGTCGAGTCCCTCCTTCATCCGTTTGCCGATTGCCGCGTCATCACCCTAGCCCTGCCGCATCGCAGCGATCCCGCCGATGATGACGTAAGCCGTCTGACGCAGTAACGTGTGGCGCACCTCAGGATGATCGGCCGGAAGCCCCCAGCGCCCGTTTCCGCCATATTTCTTCTCCACCGCTGCCCACCCGGCGGCCCACAATCGCCGTAACCGTTCAGGCGAGACGGCAACGTCAGGCTTGGGCGAACCCGCAAAACGCGGAGCCGTTTCGGGAACCGCCGCCCACTCGCCCAAAGCCTCATGCATCCGGGCGACGGCCGATTCAACGACCTTGGCGTCCTGTCTCAGCATCGCCTCCGCCAGGCCACGCCGGGCCTCGTCGACTCGTTCGCGAACTTCTTGAGGTTCGGGCTCACCTGCTGCCGGGCGAGTTGTTGTCATGAACCCTCTCCACACCCGCAAACAGCGACGAACGCTGTTTCAGACAGCCCTTTTTTCCGCGGGCCCTGGACCGACCCCCGCCACTCGGTCAAGGGCGGGCCGCGACCCAAACCGGCCGCAGGTGATAATACTGCCTCGTCCGAAATGCACAACCGCCAGGTGATGAATTGAAGAAAGCCTGGAGACGAAAAGACCCGACGCCGTTCGGCTCATCGCCGACGTCAGTACTTGTAGAAATCCATGATGTTGAAATAGTTCTCGACGAACCAGCCGGGACCCACGAATGACCGGGTATCCATGAATTTGGCCTCGGCATGGAAGTCGAGAAACAGCACATTGTGCACGGAGAACCGGCCATGCCAGCCCATCCCCTGCTCCTTGTAAAGAAGATCCATGAACATAGGGGCGTCTTCCACAAGCACAATCGAGGATGGAGACGGACGTCGCCGGCCGGGGGACTTGTAGCGGTTCCACGGGTTCGTGTAGTAGCTGTTGCCGCAGAGATAGTGAATCGGAAAGTCGCCCACCGGGTTCTCGATCAAGGAGCTGCCGACGTCGCTGGGACATTCAAACAGCGGTGTCGGCTGGTCCAGTCCCGTTCCCCGATAGAGGTACCTGGTCAGCGGTCGACCGAGAACCTCGGGCTTCGGCGGAATGTTCTCAACGTCATGGATCCAGGCAGCCCGCTTTCCGCCCCAATGGCAGTTCGACCAGGGAAACGGCCTTCTGCCGGGACCGGGTTCGCGCACGGTCCCGAGCACGCTGTCAATGTACCACAGCTTGTCCGGCGGCCCGACCGGCAGCCACCCGTGGTGATCGCCCTGATAGAGCTTCATGGCCGAGCCGATGCTCATGAGGTTGGACAGGCACAGCACCGACTTGGCACTCCGTCGGGCTCCCTGAAGCGCGGGGAGGAGAATGGCCACCAGCAGCGCGATGATCGCCACCACCACGAGCATCTCGATCAGTGTGAAGCCTCGATGGCCTGGATGGCTCCGCATGACCCACTCCGCCGAAGGGCCGGGTATGTGAAATGAGACTCCCAGCGAACGCTTACAGTATAGTACTTGTCAGGCCCCGATGGCAAGGGCTTTCCAGACGGGGGCTTGTGCAGCACGAAGGTCAATGTACACTACGAGATATTGTTTCAGATGCGCGTCGGGAAACCCCCACGCACGGATACGCCCATCTCCCCGGGAAGATAGAGGAGACCCGCGAACATGCGAACCTCGCACCTGATTCTGGCGGTCGTTACTGCCTGCACGTGGTCTTGCGCAACCACCCAGGGCGCGGACGACACTGTCAAGGACTACGCCTGGTTCCTCAACCGGCTGATCGATCTGGATGATCTCGTTGTTCCAGAGAACGGGCAGACCTGCAGGCAGTTCTCCAGCTATGACCGGGCGTCCAGGTACGACGAGGCCACCGGCCAGTATGTCAACTGGGATGCCAACGGCGACAGCGGCCAGTACGTTCGCACTGACCCGGTCACCGGCGAGGGCGTCATGGCCGAGATGGAGGGCCCGGGCTGCATCTGGCGAATCTGGTCGGCCAATCCGCAAGGCCGGATCCGCTTCTACCTGGACGGCGCCGAGAAACCACAGCACGAGTTCGAGTTCGCCGCATTATTCACCGGCAAGATCACGGGCTTCCCCAAGCCGCTCGTGTGGCAGCGGCGTGTGGACCTCGGCGGCGACAACCCGGCTTCGAACTGCTACGTCCCCATCCCCTACGCCAAAAGCTGCAAGGTGACGGCCGACAAGCCTCTCAATCAGTACTACCATATCGGATACACGACGTTCCCCAAGGACTGGAAGGTCAAGACCTTCAGCCTGGAACACACCCCCGCCGAAGAGGCGGCCGTTCAGCAGGTGTGCAAAGCGCTGGCCAGTTGCGGGGTCGACCCCCAGCCCGCTCAGAACGTGCTCACAATCGAGAAGAACACGACACTCGTTCCCGGTCAGCCTATTCCGGTGGCTGATCTGAAAGGCCCCGGGACCATCCGTCAATTCCTGGCCAAGGTGGCTTCCGACGAACGCTGGTCTCGACGCAAAGTGCTGTTGCAGGTCTTCTTCGACGGCGACGCGGCAGCGGCCGTGGAGGCACCGATCGGCGACTTCTTCGGCGACGCCTGGGACGAGGCCCCCTACAAGAGCCTGCCACTGGGCATCACCGAAGAGCTGAACTATTGCTATTGGCGCATGCCCTTCGCCAAGTCCGCCCGCGTTGTGGTCACCAACCAGGGCCGCAAACCGGCCCAACTCCGCACCCGAATCGCCTATCAGCAAGGCGAGCCGCCGCCCGGGGCTGCCCGTTTCCACGCCAAGTGGCGTCGCGACCCGGTCAGCAAGGACTTCGACTACCCCTTCCTGGAATGTACCGGCCGAGGACGATTCGTCGGTGCGGCTCTGTTCATCGACAACATCGCCGGCGGCTGGTGGGGTGAAGGGGACGAGAAGGTCTGGGTGGACGGCGAAAAGTTCCCCTCAACCTTCGGGACCGGCAGTGAGGACTACTTCGGCGACGCTTGGGGCATCCGCCATTTCGCCAATGCCTTCCATGGCTGCCCCACCCCGGGCGAGTTCAACGACAGCCGACGGCAGTCCTGCTATCGCTGGCATATCGCCGACAACATACCGTTCGAGAAGTCGTTCAGAATGACGATCGAGAACTACGCTGCCATTCAAAAGCACCCAATCCCGAACGATTACAGCTCGATGACCTACTGGTACCAGGCTCCGGGCCCCGACTTCTTCGCTCCGGCGCCCGTCGCGTCGCGCATCCCTCAAGGGCCGCGGCACCCCAACGGCATCGACGCCGAGACCATGATCCCCACGGACAAGCCGCCGGCCGGCGCCGAGATCGTCACCGACGACGACCTGCCCGGACAGATGTGTTTTGGCAAGGGGGTGAAGATCAGCGGTCCGCCCGGGACAACCGTCCCGATCACCCTGACCGCCCCGGATGACGGTCGGTTCTCGATCGAAGCTCGGACGGCCAGGGGCGTAAAGGCCTCTGACTTCGAAATCCTCCAGAACGGCAACCCGATCGGCGAATCGGTGCATCTGGCCAAGGGGCCTCATACGCTCGCTATTCGCCTGACCGGTAAGCCGGTGGAAGGCAATCAGTGCTCGGTCATCGTCGATTTCTTTGTTGTGGAACCCTACCGCAATTTCGTTCGCAACTGGTACGTGGTCGGCCCGTTCGAGAACAGCGGAAAGGTCGGCTTCGACCGGGTCTATCCGCCGGAAACCGCGGCATTCAAGGCGGACGAGACCTTCGGCGGCAAGGGCGGCCGGGTGGCGTGGCAGAAGATCCGCGTCCCCAACGGCCTGCTCCTCTCCGAGGGCAACTACCTCAAGATCAACGAAGACATCGTCCTCTACGCCTACACCGAGGTCATGTCGCCCGACGACCGCCAGACAGCGGCCTACCTCGGCAGCGACGACGGGGCCAAGGTCTGGGTCAACGGCAAGCTGGTACACGCGAACAACGTCGACCGGGCCCTTCAGCCCGATCAGGACCACTTCGACATCCTCCTCCTGAGCGGTCGTAACACAGTCCTGATCAAACTGACACAGGGCAGCGGGCCGTGGGGGTTGACCTTCAGGATCGATGACCCCGAAGACCGGTTGCAGTGCCAACTGCCTTAAGTTCGCCAATCCGGGATATCTCTCTGCAAGCTCACGAGGCCTGAGCAAGGCCCACGGCGCCGACGCCAGGCAGGTGCAGGGCGAGGAATTCCACATGGACGCCGTGGAGATTGAACCACAAGGCGTTGGCACGGACGAGGCCCCCCGAAAGGGGCACCCACTTCGGGGATGTATACCGAGCGGCACATCGTCATGCGCTCAACGGCGGTTGAAGCAGGGCTTCTCTATCTCGACGGCATCGTGTATAATGAAATGACCGGCCGGAACGCGGATGTCCGGTCAAGGGTACTGCCACAATTGGTCCGAGAAAGGCAACTCGTTGCGTGGTCATCCCCTGGAGGGGGCATGCCGGGGTTCGCCAGGAAACAAGACAGGGTATGACTACGAAACACAGGCGGTGCTGTTCGTGCTCGCTGCCGGCTGCGGTCCTATGGGCCACGGCGTCGGCCATGGCCGTCGAGCCTCTCGGCGACTTGACGGGCCCCTGGCAACTGTTCGTCGACGACTATGCCATCGAGCGGAAATCGGACCTCGTCCGGATGTATCATCCTTTCCAGAAGCACGCCGGCAATCCGGTCATCGTCGGCGACAGGCCCTGGGAAGGACCGATTATCTACGTCTACGGAACGGTTCTGCCCAACCCAACCCATACCGGTTATCGCATCTGGTATCATGCGCTCCCCCCTGATGGCGGTTATCGCCTGCTCTACGCGACCAGCAACGACGGCATCACCTGGACCAAGCCGAACCTGAACATCGTTTCGTTCAACGGCTCGACAAACAACAACATCTTCATCCAGCGCAACAACAGGGAGCATATTCCTTCCATCATCCACACTCCGTGGGAAACAGAGCCTCAGCGCCACTACAAGCTGATCAACTACAACGGCCCGCTCGGCGGGTTCCTGGGCGCGTACTCCGCCGACGGAATGCATTTCACGGACGAGCCCACCAACCCTCTGATCACCGGCACCGGAGACGTCGGCAACTTCGTCTGGGATTTCCACACCTCACGATACCTCGGGTACGTCAAACTCAATGCGTACGTGGCCGGCCTGAGACGCCGCTGCGTGGCCCTGACCGCCACCGATGACTGGCCTTCCTGGCCCGCCCCCGAAATCATCCTGAAGCCCGACGAGTTCGATGACCGCTGGGCCATCGGAACCCAAAAAACCGATTTCTACGGACTGTGCGCCTTCCCTTACGAATCGATGTACATCGGCTTCCTTTGGGTCCTCCGTGTCACCGGCTATGTAAGTACCTGCCAGGACGGACCGATCTTCGTCGAGTTGGTCACCAGCCGCGACGGCGTCCACTGGAACCGCGAGGAAGGCGATCGCCCGCCCATTCTGCCGAACGGCCCGCTCGCCTGGGATGCAGGAATGGTCTTCACCACGCAACAGCCGCTGGTGGAGAACGGTCAGCTCAAGCTCTACTACGGCGGAATCGACGGCTCCCATTGCGGAAGCAACTGGGTCGGCGGCATCGGTCTGGCGACGATGCGCAAGGACGGGTTCGCATCGCTGGACGCCGGCTCAACCAGCGGGACTCTGATCACCCGGAGACTGCTCAACGCCGCCGGCACCCTCCGCGTCAATTATTCCGCTGCGGCCGGCGGGAGCCTGCGGGTTGAGGTTCAGGATGAAAACGGCAACCCGGTCCCGGGCCACTCGCTGGCAGAGTGCACGCCGCTGCAGGGCGACGCCACGGACGCCGCGGTCGCCTGGGGACCGCTCACCGTCCTCCCGACGACCGCCGGCCCGATCAGCCTGCGGTTCAGTCTCCAGAACGCATCGATCTACTCCTTCCGGGCCGACGAACCGGTCACGGTGCTTCAGCCGCCGGTTATCACCCGGCAGCCCCGCCTTCAGAGAACTCCGCCCGCCAGCAACGCTCAGTTCACCGTAGCCGCCTCCGGCATCAACCCGCTGAGCTACCGCTGGCAGAAGAACGGAAATGACCTGACCGATGATGGTCACTACGCCGGTACGGATACCGCCGTGCTGACGATTGCCTCGGTTTCGTTCGATGATGAGGGGGCTTATCGCTGTCGGGTCAGTGACGCCGCGGGTACGACGTTGTCGGAGGCTGCTCAGTTACAGCTCGGCACTTATGTTTTTTCGGAAGTCATTCTTCCTGGCGGGTCGTCCAGCACGGTGGGCGGCATCAGCGCGGACGGGTCGGTCGTGTGCGGAACAAGCGACGACCGGGCGTTTGTGTGGAACGTCTACGACGGCCCTCGGGATCTGGGCCTGCCCGCCGATGCGACGGCTGTCGCCGCAACCGGCGTGGGTCTCACAAATGACGGTACCATGGTCGTAGCGATCAACGCTACGACGGCGGCCGGCACTCAAGCCATGCGCTGGGACGGGTANNTGCGAGAGGCCGGTTTCTATCGTCAGAGCACCAATAAAACCGTCTCCGTTCCTCTGCCGGACTACGGCCATGATCACTCTGATCTCCTGACGGTGTCCGACGAGGGTACGCTGGCAGGGCAATACCAGTTGGGGTTCATCGCACCTTACACCGAAGGGCGCAACCCGTTCATCTTTTACACAAACAAGCGAATAGCTGTCGCGCTGAACTCTCTGCAAGGCGGGCCAAGCAGCTCTTATGAAGCAGCCTGCAAAGCCATCTCGCGCGACGGCAAGGTCCAAGGCGGGTGGAGCGAATACCTCAACGGCGCAGCGCGCTTCAAACCCGTGCTCTGGACTGATCCCCAGACCGTCGTGACCCTTCCGTTTCCTGCCGGCGGAGACAACGACAACCACGGTGAGATCTCAGCCCTCAATGCCGACGGTTCAGTCGCTGCAGGCAGCAGCTACTATGAAGACACCACAACCGGTCCCACCGAAGCCTTCATCTGGGACGCGGCCAATGGGACGCGTTTGTTGACATCCGTGCTCACCGAGCAAGGATTCGATCTGACCGGCTGGACGCTGCAAACCGTGGTGGGCATGTCAGCCGACGGCACCATGCTTTGCGGCAACGGGATCCGCGACGGCGTCGCCAGAGGCTGGGTCCTTGCATTCGCTGACGCGTCGCCCCGGCCGCCACTGCTCACCCAGGCACCGCAGTCCCAGACCGTTTACCCCGGCCAGTCCGTGACGTTCACCGTCCAGGCCACGGGAGAGCCCCCTCTGTCGTACCAATGGCAGTACAACGGCGCGGACATTCAAGACGGTGATCGCTACATGGGTGCGGCTACTGCTGAGCTTCGCGTATCTGACGCCCGCGGCACGGTTGAAGGCTCTTATCGCTGCAAGGTCAGCAACGCCGTGGGCGAAATCCTGTCGGCGTCCGCTTCCTTGAGCATCCTGACGCTTGCCCCTGATCTGGACCATGACGGCGATGTGGACCAGGTTGATTTCGGCCTCTTTCAGAACTGTCTCACCGGACTTTTCGTCCCGCAGGAGGACCCGGCGTGCGCGCAGGCCAAGCTGGACAGTGACGCGAACGTCAGTCACTATGACACGGCCATCTTCCTGCGATGCCTCAGCGGCGAAGGTGTCCTGGCCGATCCAGGTTGTCTCGATTGGTGACCAACGGGCCACGCCGGTCAATGCGGGTGAGACTCGATGCCCATGCCATCGGCTTCGGTAGCCGACGGCCCACCGCAAACGGCGCGCAACACCGCCCTGCCGCTACCTGCCGCCGCCTCTGCTGCCCTTTCTCCAGGAGAAACGGTGCTTGGTCAGTGTGGCGCGCAGGCCTGGGTCCTGTGTCAGAATGACCAGCCGTGTCACCTTCACCGTCCCCAACGTGAGGGTTACTTCGCTTCCGCTCTGTTTGCAGAGCGGCAATTTCACCCCCCCCGAATCGACTTCGACCGCTTGAACGTTGTTCAACCACACGGGGACTCGGACGGTCACGTTGGCTGGGGATACGTTCCGGATCAGGGTGCCCTCCTTGGAGCCGCGCGAGGTATCGTTGACCACCAGAACGACAAGGGAATCGGGACCGGCCAGCAGCGTTCGCACCCACAGATCGGGCGACGCCTCGACCGGCAGCTCGGCCGGGCAACTGCGGGTGATCACCGGCCCGGCCGTACGCACCTCCGCCCCCAGTACGCCCATCTCCCTCCATAGGGCCTTGCCGCGGGGATCGTCGCCCCCGACACCGTAACAATCGTCATACGGCGTATACCACCAATATGACAGGCTCGTCGCACCGGCCGCGAGGGCATAAAAGACCTCGATCCGCTTCTCCACCGGCGTGCTGAAGCGGAAAGGGTGCTCCTTGTTGTCGTCGCGCACGCAGTTCAGAATGATGTGCAGCGGTCGCGGAGCACAGGCCCAGCGGCAGATCGACGCCACTCCATAGACGTACGTCGGCTTCTCGAAGTACTTCACCTCGTCGGGCCGCTTGCGCAGGGCCGATTCCAGCGCCGCGCTGTAATAAGGATCGGCACACATCACGTCTGGAAGCTGGGCGTACATGTAGTAATTTTCCGGCTTGTACGTGTTGTCGATATTGAGCAGCATCGGCGGGATCGGGTCCTTCGCCCGGATTTCCCTGGCTCGCTCCACAAGCGCCTGGCCCTGCGAACCGAGCCGCACGTTGGCTTCAAGGAAGCTGACCGCGTGGTCGTGGGCGTCGGGCTCGTCAAGAAGAAAGTAGTACACCGGCTTGGGGGCGTTGCCCGGCCAGTTGGCCATCATCCGAATGCCCGTCCGCTGACTGTAGGCCCTGCCCTCCTCGCTGAGCATGAACTCGACCACGTCCTTGGAAATCGACTGCATCAGCAGATTGATGTTGTGGGACTCCATGTCCTTGAGAAAGTAGTCGGCTCGCTCGCGGGGCGTGTCGCCCTTGTTGATGTATCCCCACATCCCATAGCGAAATTCGTCGGCCGTCGCCCGCAAACCGGCGGCTGCTCGCGACCCGTCGGCAAAGTCGGCCTGGAAGTAGTGGTATGATCCGCGATCAACGGGTTCGGTGAGCTTCGTCGAAATCACCGTCGTATCGAGCGAAGGGTCCGAGAGAATGCTCGACTGCCCGGTGACATCCTGACCGTCGAGCAGCAGCCGGCTTGGAGCGAGCCCCCGCCCTCCGGGCGCACGGACATAGGTGATGACGTCGCTGAAATCCATCGCAAAACTGACGCCGGCCAGGTAGGGCTGTGGCTTGCCGACCTCCACGCGGGTCGGCAGCGTCGCCTCGCCACAGACGACTGCCACGCTGACCGAGTCGACGAGCGGATCGCGGCGCAGGCGAATGGTGACAGCAGCGAAGCCCCCGGCCGCCACCTCGTCCGGGTCGACCTTCCACCACACGGGCTCACCCAACTGCAGGAGCCGCTCGATCTTCGGCTTCGGGATCTTCGCGATCCGCACACTGGCCGGATGGACGCCCGCCTTCAGGTCCTCTGAGAGCCGCACGGCCTCGGCCAGACTGATGCCCTCGAGTTGCACGTCCTTGACCACCAGCGGCTGACCGCCGGTGTTCTTCACGTAGACATGGATGTATCCGCCGAGCGGCACTTGTCGCTTGGCCCGGACGACCTTCTTGCCATCAGGCCCCGTCTCCTCGAAGCCTTCATGCCACAACGGCAGGAACTGCTGAAACGGCTGGTCCGCCCGGTACACCGTGTGGACCACTTCCGCCACCGCCCCGGCCACCGCATTCGCCGACGACGGAACCAGAAAAAGCGGCCAGAACAACGCCAGTCGGGACATCCGGAGCATCAGCATCACCGCGGCCCGCCTCCTTGAAACAGGTTAGATCATGATCCCAAAGCCATCACCATACGGAAAAGTGCCGAGCCGAGAAAGGGGAATGATCAGTCTTCAGTCCTCAGTTGTCAGTTCCGATGCGACCCGGCCTCATCCGACCGAAAACTGACAACTCACCTGTGCGGAACGAACCCAACGAGTCAGCGATCGGTCGTCAGCAACCATCCTCCCACAGGAGACCCTGCCCGGCTTCTCTGGCTAAGAGCCAAGAGCTGAAAGCTAACAACTCCCCCGCGCCAAACGAACCCAATTGGCCACCCCCGACGAGCTCCCGTTTCAGTCCTATCATCTTTTCTCAAAAGGTGTTACGAATCGCTGGTTTCTCCGACACCCATCCCGATCCCTCAGAACCGCATCGCTTGTCTTTTCACCCAATCTCGCCACAATACGCCGTTGCCGCAGTGGCTGACCGTACCAGTGACCCTTGTCGGACAGGAGAGCCAAGATGAATCGCACATGCATGAACGCCTTGTTGGCAATCGGAGCGACGGCCGTGTTGCTGTCACCGGCCATGGCCGCGATCACTACCGAATCGCTTCTCACCGAGATGACCGACCTGAAACGGCTGGCAACCCTGCCCGACCCGGCTTACGTGACCAGGCAATTTTCGAGTTGGGACCGGGCATCCAGGAGCCACAGCGATTTCCAGGGCTACTTCGCCAACGGCGACTGCGGCCAATACCTGCGGATCGAGGATAAGGACGGCCGCAAGGAACACGTCATGATGGACACCCCCGGCCCCGGTGCAATCGTCCGCATCTGGTCGGCCAACCCCAAGGGCACCCTGCGGATCTACCTCGACAAGGCCGACAAGCCGACCATCGAGGCCCCGATGACCAAGCTGCTCGGCGGCGAAGTGCTCGGATTCCCCAAGCCGATCGCCGGGGAGCGGTCCCGCGGCTGGAACCTGTACTTCCCCATCGCTTACGCCAAGCACTGCAAAGTAACCAGTGATGAGGGCGGCTTCTACTACCATGTGAACTACCGCACCTGGCCGGCCGGCACGGACGTCACGACCTTCACGATGGAAGACACTCAGAAACTGGCCGACAAGATCAAGGACGTGGCCGAGAGGCTATCCAACACTCGCCANNGCCAGGGAGGCGGCCCGCCGGCCGAGCGAACCAAGACACCGTTTGACGTCAAGCTCGCTCCCGACAAGGAGGCCGTGCTCTGGGAGATGGACGGTCCGAAGGCCATCTGCGGCTTCCTCGTCCACCTCGATGCCGCCGACCTCGATGCTGCCGCCCGCCAGATTGTCCTCTACATGAGCTTCCACGGCGATAAGAAGGACGACAAGACCGGACAACCGGCCCTCGAGCAGACCGTCCAGACGCCGATCGGCGACTTCTGCGGCACCGCCCCCGGCCTGACACCCTACGATTCGCTGCCGCTGGGTATCACCAAGGACAAGCCACAGGACCTCTGGTGCCACTGGTGGATGCCGTTCAACAAAAAGGCGGTCATTAAGATCAGGAACCTCGGCGAGCAGGAGGTCCGCGTGTCCGGCGCGGTCGCCGTGATGCCCTGGGACTGGACCGACAAGAGCCTGCTCTTCCACGCCAAGTGGCGGATCGAGAAGAACCTGCCCAGCCGGCCAATGACCGACTGGGGCCATATGGCTTGCAGCGGCAACGGCCGCTTCGTCGGCGGCTCACTGCACATCATCAACCCGGTGAAGGATTGGTGGGGCGAGGGCGATGAGAAGATCTACGTCGACGGCGAGACGTTCCCCAGCCACCTGGGCACCGGAACCGAGGATTACTACGGCTATGCCTGGTGCTGCAACGAGCGGTTTGTGCACGCCTACCACAACCAGCCGCGATGTGACGGCCCGGGCAACTTCGGCAACACCAGCGTGAACCGCTTCCACGTCATCGACGACATACCGTTCACCAAGTCATTCAAGTTCGACATCGAGAACTGGCACTGGAACCCGGTGTGCGACACGACGCGCGCGGCGATCAGCTACTGGTACGCACGACCGGGGTGCTGGGACGAGTGGTTCTTCGGCCCGATCACCAAAGACGACGTCAAGATCGAACCCATGCCCACCCTGCCGATCAACAAGGTGCCGGGCGCGATCGAAGGCGAGAAGTTGGAGGTGGTCGAGAAGACCGGCACCATCAGCACGCAGGAACTCGGCGGATGGAGCAGTGAAGCCCATCTGTGGTGGACCCAGGGCAAACCGGGCGACAAGTTGACACTGGCGCTGCCGGCCAAGGACGCCGGCAGCCAACACGTGATCGTCCGGCTGACCAAGGCCGTCGATTACGGCATCGTCCAGCTTTACGTCAACGGCCAGAAAGCCGGCGAGCCCATCGACCTGTTCCAGGCTGACGGCGTCGGCCGGACCGAAGAACTCGACCTCGGAACGTTCGACCTCAAGAAAGGCCGCAACCTCCTGACCGTCGACATCGTCGGAGCCAACGCCAAGGCCAAGAAGGACTACATGTTCGGCCTCGACTACGTGCTGCTGAAGTAGGCCCGGGATCTCAAAGTGCGTGGAAGGTGTTTTTTAGAGTTATTAGCAGATAATCACCGAACAGACGCGCCAGCCTCGTCCGCGCCTGCCGCAAACTTGCCCGCCCCGGTCGCCGTGGCGAACCAGGGCGGATCTTCGACATTCCGATTTCGTCATGGGTCATTGACTTGCCCTGTGAGCGCGCCCCAGGCAACCGGCTCGTTCCGCCGCTCAACACCCGGAACCGACTGGACGCGCGACAGAAGGCGAGTATGCTCCATGCGTCATCTCGATCGGCAATCGGGCCCTGAACGACGGGAGAACGCGCAATGGTGAATCTGTTTCCGCAATCCCTGGTCCGGCGCATGGCCTGTGCGACATTGTTCATCGCCGCGTGCATCTGCGGCGTGTGCCCGGCAGCCGGCGGCAACGATGATCCCGCCGTCACGATGGAAGAGCGAAGGCACGAATTCCTGAACTGGCTCGCGGATCAGTGGGCGGCCGCAGGCCACCCGATTCAGTGGAAACACGAGGAGTGGAAATTTGACGAGATCGAGCCGAACTGGGCGGGCGCGTTGGCCGCCATGCATCTGAAACGCACGCCCGCGGAGGTCGCGAAGGCGGATGCGCTCTTTGCCGCGATGCCGCTGGATGAGAGAATCGATCCGGACATGCGGGTATGCGAGGCGATTCACACGTACTATCTCTTCCGCGACGATCCCTCACTCAGCCCCGCGGCAAGAAAGCGTCTGCTTGATATCATCCGCTTTCGACCGGCGCCGCGCAGAGTCAACCCGTCCGTTTGGGAATTCGGGGCCACGGAGAACCACGCGTTCATGGGTCACGTCTGGTGTCTGCTGGCGGCACAGTTGGACCGTGACAGAAGCACAGTCGCCGACATGTCCCGCCACATTGCGCTCTTCATCATTGAGCATATCAAGAAGGGTTGGCTGGAGTACAACTCGCCCTGTTACGTTGAGAAGGAGATCGGCTGTCTGGTCATGATCGCCGAGTGGGCCGAAGACCCCAGGCTGCGGCAGATCGCCGAGCTTGGCCTGGACATTCTTTTTGCCGAGCATGCGGCGTTGAACCTCGAGGGAATGCTCTGCGGTCCTGCGTGCCGCGTTTACCAGCCCGCCCACGACGGCATACTCCCCGACGAGTTCAACCACAACAGCCGTCGGGACGCTCAATGCAGCGGCAGCTACCCGTGCATGTACATTCTCTTCGGCCAGGGCCAGCCGCACTACTACGGCGTGCTCGGGGCCCCTCTTCTGGCCACCAGCCGCTATGTACCGCCCAAAGCGGTCACGGCGTTGGCAACGGCCGGCGCCGAGCGAGGCTGCTACGAATTCAAGGCCCGCCGGCCAGGCCGCTACCACAACCTGCTCCGGGCAAAGCCCGGCCAGGCTTCGCCGCCGCCCAATGTGTTCAGCTCGCGGGTTTACGCGTGGGTGACGCCCGACTTTGTCCTGGGATCGTTTCAGGAGGTCGAAGGTCAGTTTGGTGCAGCCCGATCGCTGCCGCTGACCAGCGTTCTGCGGATCGCCGGCAGCACCCGACGGACGGTCTACACGGAGCTGGTGCCGTCGAGCCGCGACGCCTCGACTTCCTCCGCGGCCGACTGCGCGCAACACAAAAACGTCGTCCTCGGCCGGGGATCCGTGGGGCAGGCCTACCTGGCCACGAAAGAATTCGACGAAGTCTCCGAACAGCAAGGCTGGATCTTCGCCCGGGCCGGGGGGGCCTTCCTCGCTTACCGGGTGATCGGTGCCGCCTGGAGGTGGGCCGGCGCGGGCGATCCCTCCGTGTTCGGCGATTTCGTCAAGTTCGAGAATGCGCAGGCCCCTTTCGTTCTCGAAGTCGCACGAGCAGGTGACTACAAGGATGACTTCTCGCGGTTCCGGGCGGATGTGCTGGACAATCTCATCAAACAGGAGGAGGACACGGTATCTTACGAAAGCTGCTCACAGGCCGATGCCGGACCCTCGGCGGAACGGTTCATGCTGACATTGAGGTACGGCCAGCCTCCCCTGCTGGACGGCCGGCCGATGGACCTGGACAGTTACGGAACGTTTGAGTCCCCCTATCTGAACTGGTCATGGGACTCGGGTATCGTCAATCTTCGATACGGCAGCGAGCGGCTGATGGTCAACGTCACGCGACCCGAACGACCCATCCGCACCGAAGAAACGGTCACGCCGCTGTCATTGCCCTACCAGAATGATTGCGAGAAGTCGGATATGGCGTGGGCTCCGTTCCTGAACTACTGGCGGCTGAAACCGCAACAGTGGTATTGGAGCAACGACGGGGGCAAGCCCGGCGGATGCCTGCGCCACGATCCTGCACGCGGCGTCGACAACGCCGAGCGAGGCGCACATGACGCAATGATTCTGCTGCACGGCGGCGAGACATGGACCGACTACAGCTTCGAGGCCGATGCCCGATCCGAGAAAGGATCTTTCGGACTCTGGTTCCGGGCCGACATGGAGGATGAGGGTGGGGGCAACGGCCGAAGAGTCCAAGGCTACTACCTCGTACTCGACCCGGCACGCAAGAAGTGCAGACTCTGGCGTGCCCGCAAGGACGGCCTTCGCCCTGCCGGCTCGACGGACCGCACCTCGGAGGCTGAGGTCAACCATTTCTCCAATCCTTTTCTCATCGCAGAGCAGCAGACCCCCGATCTGATCGCTCCCGGATCGTGGATCCACCTGCGCATCGAAGTCAAAGGAAGCAAGATCGTATGCTTGGTAAATGGACGCGAGACCATCACCGCCGAAGACAACACATACCTATCCGGCTCCGTGGGCTTGTTTGCCTATAAGGGTATAGATGTGCGATTCGACAACATTCGAGTCTTACCTCGATAGTCCACGGTTCTTCAGAAGTCGGCAACAAGGTTCGTGGCCAGGGCTTCAATCGCCTCGGATTGCGTGCGGAAACCGACGGAGCGAGCCGGTAGGGCCGTGTCGAGGTCGCCTTGACGTCCGAGACCTGCCATATTCTGCAGCCAGCACCGGAAGGTCTCCGCCCTGCTTCGTGCGTGAGACTTCGCAGGGCTCCGACCATGTCCTACCGTCTTCACACACATTCTTACGCCCCGCGACTGACGACTGAGAACTGATGACTCACGACTCGTCTCTCAATTCGAGGCATAGCGGCTGGTACGATCGCGCCGTCTGGCCAACTCGCTCGTGTAACGCAGCCCGAGCGTGTCGGCGTGACGGCGGGCCCAATCAGTCAGGCGCGTCTGGCCGGTCGGCGGTGCATTCACATACAACAGACCTTGCATCAGCCCCTCAATCTCCTCGCGCGTCAGCATCACATCACCGACCAGCTTCCCCATCAACCAGCCCAACGCGTATCCGCAACCCGGCGAAACAGAGATGATTCGGCGTGGCTTGCCGATGATTTCGCCGATCGTCTCGACGAGCTGCCGGTAAGTGAACGTCTCCACCCCGATGGCGTTGATGACCGCATTCTCTCGCAGTTGCCCCTGCTCGATGGCCAGCCGGGCCAGATCGTCAACGTAGATCGGCTGGATGCGGTATTGCCCGTCGCCGAACACCCCAAAAACCGGGAATCTTCTCAGCAGCCAGGCAATGTTGTTGATCAGAATGTCTTCCTTGCCGAACAGGACGGCCGGCCTCAGGATCGCGTACGACACGCCGAGGTCGCGCAGATGCCGCTCCAGCACGGCCTTGCCGCGGAAGTACTCCAGGGGCGAATCCTCCGATGGGTTGGTGATACTCACATGGACGATCCGCTGGACGCCGGCGGCCTTGGCGGCCTCGAACAACAAGATCGTGTTACGCACCGCTTCCGCATGGGTGAAACCCTTGTGGTTGAAACGCACCCAGTAGGTATTGTAGAGCACCTTCGCTCCGGCAAGTGACTGCTTCATCTTTTCGGCATTGTGGAAATGAAACGGATGAACCTCAATCCGATCGCCGAAGTCGTGTGCCCGGCCAGGCGAGTTGGTCAGTGTCCGGACCGTGGAGCCCTGAATGAGCAATCGCTCGGCGATATAGCGGCCCGAGTAGCCGAGCGCGCCGGTGACGACATGGATGTCTTGATAGCTCATCAGACTGTTAGACTGTTAGCCTATTCGGAAGAAGTCGAAGACGACGACTTCAATACTGCGGCCCTTCATCGTCTTGCCTCAGCCTACCACCTGTCCTAGCAGTCTAAAAAATGAAATCCGTCGACAAGAACCGCGAGTGGCGACCGATGACGATCTTCGAGACGATCTGCTCGTTGTATTCGGTGGCCTTAGCGGCGACCAGACTGCGAATGGAGAACACCCTCAGGGCGTCCGAGACGGACAGCGTTCCCTCGGCCGAGTCCTTGCGGCCGGTGAAGGGGAACTTGTCCGGCCCGCGCTGGCACTGGCTGTTGAGGTTCACGCGGCACACCTGGTTGACGGCCGAGTCGATGATTTCACTCAACTGCTGCGGGTCGGCACCGAACAGCGACACCTGCTGGCCAAAAGGTGAGTCGGCCAGCCAGTCGATGACTTCCTGCTCGTCGTCGTAGGGCACGATCGGAGTGACCGGCCCGAACTGCTCGACCTGGCAGATGCGCATGTCCGGCCTGGCGGGGTAGACGACCGCCGGGTAATACACCGTATGGTCGATCGTGCCACCGGCCGTTTTGATCACGCGGGCACCGCCCTTGATGGCTTCGCCCACCAGATCAGCCAACCACTTGGGCTTGCCCTCTTCCGGCAACGGCGTAATCGCAACCCCCTCCTCCCACGGCATCCCGACCCTCAGCTTGCCGAGTGCGTCACAGAATCTGGCGCAGAAGTCGTCGGCCAGGCTGCGGTGAAGGAAGATGATCTTGATGGCCGTGCACCGCTGGCCGTTG
>MTKZ01006903.1_pt2 | contig 26371 bp, 15 predicted proteins | sample 1042781 | NCBI WGS metagenome assembly MTKZ01 (sample SAMN06212207, study PRJNA360539) | anaerobic digester metagenome | biome: Wastewater treatment plant; material: sludge; isolation source: anaerobic digester fed with sludge from wastewater treatment plant | place: Denmark: WWTP Viborg ... | reverse complement strand
CGAAGCGCAGCGCGAGCGCTGGAACGCCGCGGCGCTGCACGTTCCCAGCCGGCCTTGGATGGGACAATATTCCCATCTGAGCGGGCAACAGTTTTGCGTCCAGATCAACAGCACCCTGCGAGGGCTGGGTCTGGCGCCGGTGGAGGAACCGCCCGCCCCGGTGGTCTTCGGCCCCAACCCGGTCACCGGGCTGGAGATCGTCAATGACGCCGAAGACGGAGTTCGGCTGCGGCTGAATGTCGGAGCCACCCATGAAGACATTATGGTCTTTGGGCAGCCACCCTGCAGTGCGGGTCGGATGAAACCCCGTCGGGTCTATTACCTGGGCCTGCTGGGCCCGAGCCAAAACGGGCAAAGCGACATCACAGACCTCTACGCCGCCCGGTTTGGACGACCCGCCCCGGGGCAGAAGGTGTTTATCGCCGTGGTTCAGACCCGGAACGGCTGGAAAGGCCAGAGTCGGGTTCACAACGCCATCGTTCCGCCGCCGCCGATGTTGAAATCTCAGCAAGCCACTGAAACGGCAAAGGTTAAGAAATCGAAGCCCGCCCCCGCCCCAGCGTCCACCACCGCCCGCAAGGCCGTTCCTTCTCCGTCCTTCCAGGCCATGTACAAGGGGAGTACATCGGAAGCCCGGCAGGAGCACACGGAAAACAAGCATGAGCCCCCTTTGAGCCTCCTTTGTACCCCCGTTGTACACAGCCTAATGGGAGCGTTGGGCTGGCTGGGGCGGGTGGGTCGGGTTTGGGCGCGGGCCTGAGCCGGAAGGGAGGGATGGCCGACTCGCGGATGATGTAAAACGACGTTTCAAGGCGGGAGGGAGTGGACGCGAACGTTCGGCATGCCCGGAACGGGCGGCCGGGTGTTGTCGCGTGCCCTGGTTTTTGGGCGGGATGGGGTCACGGTTGGCGGGGACATTTCCCCTCCCGGACGGAGGTTGCCGCAAGGCGACTATTTACGTTGTCCTCATCGCGGGCAGGGGGTTCGCCCGGTTGAGCGGAGGTGGTTGTCTTTGAACTGGAGTTGCTGGCCTTCGCTTCCGGGCGCGGACGGGCAGGGAAAGGGCCGGCGTTTGGGCCGGGCAAAAGCCCGCCTGCGGACGTGGGCGAAGCGCGGCGTGGTTTATGGTTTCGGGAAGGACTGCTCGAACACGCGGTCCACGGCGACGGTGCGCGGTTCGGCGCCGGTGAGCCGGGCGGGCAGGTGGAGCCAGATGGGGAAGGGCGTTTCGACGCGGTAACGCACTTTGCCGGCAGTGCGCTTCCACCGGATCTTCAGGGTCTCGTTGCTGCCGGGCAAGGGCAGGCAGCCCTGGGCTTGAGCCAGGGAGCCGGGGGCGAGGACGACCGCGAAATGGCGTTCGCCCAGGTCGTAGCGCGGTTGCAGGCCCAGCGCGTAGCGGGATAATTGCCAGGTCGGGCAACCGGCCCACTGGTGGCAGTGACTCCAGCGGGTGTCGAAGACTTCGAGCCATGTGGTGCGGCCATCTTTCAACGCCCAGCCCCAGCACTTGCGATACTGGTCGAGCACGAAGTTCATTTCTCCGTGTTCAATGAGGAGCGGGAGGGCATAGTGCGCAAAGTAAGGCGTGATGAGGCGCGCATTATCCGCCGCCGGGTCGCTCAGGCGCGGCGCCCTGGGGTCGTTGGGGAAACAGCGCAGGATGTGCGATTTGAGGAAGCGCAGGCCGGCGGTTTCGCTCGCGCCTTTGAAAAAGCCGAGGCGGAGGCCCAGGGCGGCGCGGTGGTAGCCGATGCGCGTCCAGGCGTCGCCGCCTTGCGCGAACTCATCCGCGAAGTAGCGGGCGATGATGGCGGTCATCGCCTGGGCAAGCGATTGATAGTGGCGGGCGCGTTCGGGCTTGCCGAGCGCCTCGCACCAGCGCTGCATATCGCGGAGCGCGGCCAGGTAGTGCAGGTTGACGCCCATGTCGCTGGGGCCGGGATTGCGCACATAGCCCCAGTCCACAAATCCCCAGGCGAGCGAGTCTTTCAAGCCCTCAGCCGTGCGACCGGCTTCGAACGCCTCGATATTGCGGGTGGCGGCCGGGAACAGTTCCTCCAGCAGGGCGCGCTCGCCCGTCAACTCCCAGTAATGCACGCAGGCGGTGATCCATTGGGCGGCATAGGTGGACAGGAAGATATCCTGCCCCGGGCACATGCCCGCCACCATCCCGTCCGCGCGCGCGCTTTGCGCGCATTGCACCAGGCCCCGCCGGCAGAGCCGCAGGTCGTTGAAGGCCACGCCGGCGATGTCCATGCCCACCGTGACCACGTCGCCCGCCCATTGGCCGCGTTCGCGCGTGGGGTTGTCAATGAGCGCGTCCTCCGCGCAGGCCCGGTGCGTTTCGACGCCCACGGACCAGATGCGGTTGAGCAGCTTGTCGCCGCAGCGGAAGGCCGCGTCCGGTTCGCCGTAGTAGCAGCGCTCCACGGCTTCCTCCTTGAGGAAGCGCACTTTGTCCGGCGGCGCCAGGACGTGGACTTCGAGGAAGCGGCCGCCGCGGGGCGTGAGGGGGAAGAATTCCTGGCGGCCGCCGCGCGCCACGTAGTGGTCGAGGTTGCAGGAGTCGCCGGCGGAAAGTGTGATCCACGGGGCGACGCGGCCATGCGTGAGGTATTCGCTATAACTGAATTCGACGACGGCCCCCGGCGGCAAATCAAGTTCGAAGCGGGGCCGCATCAGGCGCACGCGCCCCAGGTCGTAGCGCCGCCAGACTCCCTGGGCCGGATGGCTGGCCGCCGCCAGGTCGCGCAGAAAGAAGCGGGCGGCCGGGTTGTCCCGCTCATAGCCGAACATTTCCGCGAGTTTGCCGGCGGCGGCTGGTTTAAGCGGATGAATGAAAATGCGCGGGTTGGCGGCGGGGAAGGGTTCCAGCTTCCCCAGTGAGCGGGTGACGGTGATGGGGGAGGCCCAGGGGGCGTCGTCGTATCCGGGGGACTGCCAATCCGGCACGGCCTGGGTGTCGCACCATTCGATCCAGCCAAGCTGAGGGTTGATGCGTTTGGCCCGCGCGGCGTAGCCGCCGATGCGCGATTGCTTCCAGCGCAGCGGGATTTCCCGGCCGCCGGCAATCGCTACGCAATAGAGAAACGGGAGCTGCTCTCCGAGCATCCGGGTGGGGATGCCCTCGTCATGCACCTGCACAGCCAGGACGTGCCGCCCCGCCCCCAGCCGGGCGTGGAAGGATTGGTATTGGGGAAACGCGGCCGGGAAACGGGCTGGTCCCTCGGCGAAGTATTCTCCATCCAGCCAGGCAACGAACCAACTGGCTCCCAAAAGGCGAAACTCCACGTCGCGTTCCGCCTCCAGCTCCCAGGTGGCGCGAAAGGCCACATGGCAGTCTCCGTTCGTTTCCGGGGACTCGGGGACCCAGAGCAGCCGCGGGGGCGCGGCTTCATCGGGCGCCTCGTTTGCCGCTCCCCAAAGGGACGGGCCCGGCAGGCACAGCAGCGCCGCGCAGAGCGTGAGGGACAGGTTTTTCATTACTCAGGATTTCCAATCAAGGTCGAGGGAGGCAATGTCTTTCAGGTTCTCCAGCCACACCCACCAGGCAGCCTGCGCCTGAAAGGTTCCCGAACTTTCCGTGCGGACATCGGTTTTCGCGGATGATTTGAGGGTTTGGGCGGCGCGGCGCGCTTCCGCTGCGTGGAACGGTCCCAGCCGGAGGGCGAGCCGGGGCAGGGGGCGGTCCGAGCGGAGGCGGAATGAGGCGGCGGCGCGATTATAGGCGTAGCTGACTTTGGCGCGGGCCAGGCCGGCGCCGTCCGGGACGAGCACCATGAAATCCTCGACCTCGATGCCCGTGAGCGGATTCGGCACGCGGGGCAGCAGCCGCAAGTCATTCGGTTTGGTGTCGTCGAAGCCGGCGCAGATTTCCATGGCGTGCAGCGGCGGGCCCTGGTTTGCGCCGTTGCTGAGGTCGCCGATGCGATGCCAGCTTCCGTCGGGAAGGATGTTGGCGCCTTCCGGCACGATCCACGCGAAGCGGCGCCAGTCAATGCCCCGCGAGGGATCGGCGTAGTCCATGTTTTTGTCGTAGGTATAGCGCGCGATATTCAGCAGCATCGGGCCGGCTTCGTCCATTTCGTCGAGCACCAGCGCGGCTTTGCAAAGCCAGCCGAGGCCGTAGCCCATCGCCAGCGCCGGGGCGCGGCCGCACGGCAGGCTGAGCTGGCGGTGCAGCGTGTTGCGCGTGATGCCGGTCGCCTGCGGCGGGAGGCGGTTGGGGTCGAGCCCGTCGAAATAGAACGCAAACCAGGCCTGGACGAGGGAATCCTGGCCGCTCGGATAGACGGAGTGGCGGCTGAGTCTCCAGGTCAGGCTGCCGAATTCGCCCACGGCCAGGAGGCGGAGCATGCCGGACTCCAGCCGGTCGGCATAGCGGCGCCACTTGGCGGCGAGAGCGGCGTCCGGGAGCGCGTCGGCGATTTGCGCGGAACAGCGCAGCGCGGTCAGGCAGACGTACGTGGGATAGACTTCGTAGGCGTTGGCGTTGGCGTAGTTCTTCCGCAGTTTCACGGGATCGGTTTCCTGCCACCAATCCGGCGCGCCGGTGAGCGGCACCTGGGGGCCGCCCGCCCAGCCGGTGGTTTCCCCCTCGCAGTAGATGACATCCATCCCGGTGTGGTCCATGAGCCAGCAGACAAACTCGGCGGCATCGCGGGTGGTGTCCCAGCGGCTCTTGCCGAAGACGTTGTCCCGCGCGCCGGTCAGCCATTGGTCGGTGCGGGCGCCCAGCACGCGCCAGGCCAGCCAGCGCGCCACCATGGTGGCGCCGTGGCCGTCCATTTCCTCGACGCCGGGGATCTCGTTGAGCTGCCAGGGGGGCAGGCCCGGGGGGAGGCCGAAACTCCAGTGCCCGGTCACCCCTTTGGGGTAGCGGGCCACGTCGAGCACGTCGTTGGGCGGGCCTTGGTCGGGATCGTGGTTATCGCGATGCCAGTAGAACCAGTAGTCCACGAAATCCATATAGCTGGCCACCCGGACGGGATCGTCAATGCACCGCAGGGCCAGGGACGCGAAATGATCGGAGCAGCGCGAGTAGGCGTAGGGGGCATAGACGCCCAGGTGCGCCCAGGTGCCGATGCCGCTGTAGCTGCCATACCAGGGGCTGTTGGTCTCCGTTTCGTGGAAGAAGCCCGAGCCGCGCTCGAACTTCTGGGAGATTTGGTAGAGGTTCGCGAGCCAGATGTTGGAGAGCATGTCCGCCAGCGGCCCGCCGCGAAAGCGAATGCGCGCCGCCTTGAAATCGGCGGGCACTTCCACGGGCGCCACCTTCCGGGGCAGGTCCGCGTCGCGCGTGTACAGCACCCGGGCCAGGGCGGCGAGGTCCCGGGACCAGTCGCCCGGGCGCGCGGTGCTAAAGGCGGGGGCCAGGTCCGCCGCCTCCAGGCGGCACGCGCCGAAGTGCAGCAGGTTGGTGGCGGGTTTGGCCCCGACCAGGGTGATGGCTGTGACGAGCGGCTGCCCGCGGTTGGCCGGGTTGTCGTGCACCACGATGGATTCAATCTTTTGGGGGCGTGGTTTTACGGTGAGGAAGTAGAGCGCGTGGGCGTTTTCGGCGCTGCCCGGCTCCTCGCTCTGGCGCAGGCGCAGGGCGCGTTGAAGCACGGCCATGTATTCCGGCCGCGAGGCAAAAGGCTCCCGGGGCAGAACCCGCACGTCGCTGAACTGGCTATAGCCCCAGAACCCCGCAAACCACGCCGTGGCGCCGATCACCAGCGGCACGCGGTCCCGGGCGCCGCCGGCATAACAAATTTCGATCTCCCCGATGTTTGCGCCGACGTAGAGTTGGTCGTCGCGCTTCGGCCGCAATTCCGGGTGTTCGCCCCAATGCGCGGTGCCGGCCTCCCACCCATGATTGATCATGCCGAGCAGGCACAGCGCTTCGGCCCGGGCGCCGACGGGAATGGTCTCGCGGTGGCCCTGAACCGAGCGCGTGGTCCGCATGCGCTGCGTTGGCGGCGCGGCGAAGAAAGGCACGGTGCGGCACAGGATTCGCTCCGAGTTTGCGTCAATGCGCAGGCCGTATAAATCATCCCGCCGCACCGGCTTCGTGAACAGGCCCGCGGACTCCTGCCGGTAATCGGCGAAGGCGATCCATGCGTAACCGCCGTCCGGGCGGAGAACCGGGTTGGCGTCCACGACCTCGAGAAATACGCGCCGGCCGATCAGGTCCGTCGTTTGCCAGGAGGCGGGGGTGAGTTTGTTGCCGCCGGGCGTGTGGGTGCGCCGCAGGATTTCGCCGTCGGGGTGGGAGCGGAGCAGGACGAAGTTCAGCATGGCGTCATTGACGCCGTTGGTGGTGCCGTCCCAGCCGGCGATCGAGAATCGTTGCCGTTCGTGCTCAATGACAAAGGGGGGCGAGCGCAGCACGCCGCGGTTGCGTTCCCCGCCTTCATACGAGTTTACCACGAACCGGATCGGGTCAGCCGGGCTCGTAAACAGCGGCGGGTTGGTCCCGATGCGCCAGGTATTCTCCCCCTCGACGACCCACCCCTCGAGCGTGCCGGCCGCAAACGCCAGAGTCGCCGCCATTCCGTTGGTGGCGGCGGGCTGGGCGGGGCACGGCCGGGGCCAGCAAGCCAGGCCGAGCGCGAGGACGGCGGCGGCGATGAAGCGGCGCGTTTGAACTCCGGGCGAAGGCCGGCGGACAATTCCGTTTCGGGATTTCGGGCGATTCATAGTTCGTTTCCGGTAAGGGTCACCCGGCGCAAGCCAATCCAGGCATAGGTGGGGGCCGAGTTGCGGTCCACGAGCTCCAGGCGCACGCGCTTGCCTTGCAATCCTTCCAGGCCGACGCGCTCTTCGGCAATGAGATGGGATCCGGTGGGCAGGACTTCGCGGAGGACCGCGCCGGACTGCGCGTCCACCAGGCGAATGCAGAGGTTGCACTCGCCGCCGAGGCTGGCCGAGCGGCCGCCGTGCATTTCCAGGAGCATCCAGTGTTCATGGGGCCGGATGGTGAACTCGGGGGAAGTGGCCCGGCCAGTCGCTTTTTCGCCGGCGCGCACGACGGAGTTGAGGGTCGGGAACGATGGAAACAGTTGCGGGTCGGCGGACACGCTGAAGGCGTCGCCCTCGAGTTGCCAGCCCAGCGTGTCATCCGGCTGCTGGAAGGCAAACAATACCCGGCCTGCGGCGAACTTCGCTGGCGGGGCGTAAGGGGTGCCGTCGAGCACTTCGAGGCCCTGGTCGGTTTCTGCCGCCAGGGCCACCACTCCCAAAGCGGGGTCGGATCCCAGCGTGGAGACGGTCAGCGACTTCAGCAGCCTTGGACGGCCCAGGTCCATTTCGACAACATTGAGGACGGCGCTGCTCAGGTGGAGCTGGCGGCACGTGGCCCAATAAGCGGATTGCGGAAATGCGGGCGGCTGGCCTTCCTCCCAGTCGCCTTGCGCCGGATTCAGCAGCGGCAGCAGGCCGAAGCGGTCTTTCCGAGGCTGCCGCGCCGAGGCGAACTCGCCCACAATGGCCGGGGGTGCCCACCAATCCAGGTCGCCCGGCACGCGCAGGGTGCGGGCCAGCACGGCGCCCTCCGCGGTTTCCACCGCCACCTGGGCCACGGGTGAATACACGTCGTGGTTGTCCGTGAAAGGAATGACGAGCAGATAGAGTTTTTTGCACGGCAGGTTGCTTAGCGAAAGGCTCCAACTGGACCGGCCGCTCGCATGGGAGATGGGGACGAATTGCCGCGGCGCGAGCTGGAAGCGTACTTCCTCCAGTCCGCCGGCGGTGACTTCGGTCTGGTTGCCGAGGGCGAGCAGCGGCGGCTGCAAACCCGACCACGGCGGATGCACATAAGCCTTAAATGAGCGCAGTGTATTCCGCTGGGTGTCCGGGATCAGATTTTCGCGCGGCAGCGCGATGGCTTTTATCCGGGCTTTTTGATACTGCCGAAGCGGTTCCTGTTCCCGGAAGAGCGGCGAACCGTTCAAGACAAGGTTGACGGTGGCCTTGCCGGGCAAGACCAGCAAGGCCGCGTTATCGCCGGGGGACAGCCAGGCCGCCTGGCGGGCGGGGATGGATACGCTCACCTCGGCCTGCGAGCGCGGGGCGATGCTGACCGCGCAGGGGAATTCGTCGCGGGCGATTTGCAACCACGCCGTGCCGTTAAGGGCAAGGACGGTGTTGTTTCGGATGAGCAGCTTCGCGCTGATCGTGTCACCGGCGAGGTGGAGGTTGGCCGCCGGCGCGGCTTCGTAGCGCGGCAGGATGGCCAGGTCCACCGGGAGCCAGTATTTCGTTTGGTCCGGTCCCAGGCAACGCAGGAAGAACGTGCGGCGCGCGAAAGTCATCTGGCCAAGCCGTCCGTAGCCGCGGTACGCCTCCAGCAGGCCGGTGCTGATGCGGCCCTGAAGTTGTTGGCTGCTGGCGAGTGTTGTTTCCGCCAGCAGGCCGCAGTGGTCTTCAACGCCCTCAATCGCGATCCCGTTGACGCTCACGGTGATCGGGTCGCCCTCGGCAATGGAAGCCGGTGCATTCACGGCCAGATTGAACGGCTGAACTTTGACGCGGATGCGGGATGCGCGGCTGGGCTTGGTTTCCAGCGTGAGAAACAGGCATTCGACGCCGGGCTCGAGATGATATTCCACCGGCTTCCCGTCCACCGAAACGTCCGAGACCCGGCCTGGCGGGAGGCTCCAGCGGACCTGGCGTGTGAGGGGTTCGCGGCTGCGGACGACATATTCGAGCGTATCTCCCTGGCGGGTGAATTCCGCCTGGTAGTCGGGCAGATTCAATGACGCGGCGGGCCAGTGGTCCGGGAAACAGGGGGCGACCTGCAGCCGGCCGGCCGGCTTGTCCACTTTGAGTCCGAACAAGGCTTCCACCGTCGCGGCCACCCAGAGCCCGATGGGAGGCGAGAAATAGGCGGGGCTTGGCTCGTAGGAAATTTCGGGCCAGGCTCCGCGATGGTTGTCGTCCATCACCCAGTTGGCGGCGGCTTGCAGCGGCCGGACGACCTCGTTGCGCCGGCCGGCTGTGGCCAGGGCCCAGGCGGCCCANNGAATAGCTGTCGAGGGGGTCGGCGATCTGCCAGATCACGGGATAGAGCATGCTGTGGTATTGGCCATCCAGCCGAAGTTCTCCCAGTGGGTCGCGGTAGAAAGCAAACCGGCCCAGGTCGCGGAGCCAGAGTTTTTCCCAGAGCCCGGCCTGGATTTGATGGATGCGCGCTTCACAGCGCGCGGCCGTTTCATGATCCCCCAGCGCGAGGGCGAGTTCGCGGCGAGTGCGAAACATATTGATGCCTTCGATGGCCGGGCTGGTGCCGTCGTGCGGAGTCGAGATGAAGTCCTCCTGGTTGCCGATTTGCTGCCCCCAGCCGAGGAGGTAGTTGCCATCGGGGTCATTTTCGCGGAAGGTTTGAGCGATGACGCGATCCAGCACCGGGGCCAGTTTGCGCGCGAATTCCAGGTCGCCGGTGAAGTGCCAGTAGTGCCGCACCTGCCAGGCGAAGAACTGGTTCGAGCCGCCAAAGTCGCGGCGTTTGTGGGCATACTGCATCATTTGCGGCACCGCGCCATTCGGCATGAGGTTTTCCGCGTGGGTCTCATTGCTCAGGCGCGAGCGGTCGGCATGACCGATCCATTCCTCCCCGGCGGTGTGCTGCATATGCCAGAGCGCATGCCAAAAGTTGATGCTTTCGGTCCAGCCATAGGGGGCGTTCCAGGCGTATTCGAGGTTGTAGAGCGCGGTGCGGAAGGCGGCGTCAATGTTCTTGACCGGCGTCTGCACCCGCGCCTGCAGCAGCTCGGCGTAGTAGTCCTCGACCTGCTTGCGGCCCTGGGCGAAATCGGTTGCCGCAATGGCGCGGAGCCGGGCGTCGTCTTCGGCGTAGCTGACCAAAACAGACAACTGGCCGCTCGGGGCACGGAAGCTCAGATACTGTCCGCCGTTCAGGTTGGTTTTAACCGTCAGGGCGGCATCGCCGCGGATCGCGACCTTGAGCGGATGGGCTTTGCTCGCCAGGAACGCGGTGCCGGATTCCAGGGTGATTTGGTCGGTGCTATTTAGCAGCGTCGGCTCGCTGTGCGCAAACAAGCCGCCAAAGGGGTTTTCGACCATGCTGTCGCCGCAATCCACAATCACCGGCACGGGCGGTTCGGTGCGGATGGTAAACAGCGCGGCCCCGTCCTGGCCGGGGGTGTCACGGCCAATCCGCAGCGGGAGGATTTCACTGGTGATTTGCGCGCCTGCGAGCTGGTACTGAGCGCGGACTCCGCCCGGCAGATCTTCGACTTTCAACCCGCGCGCGGCCGTAGCCGCTTCAAATTGTCGCCCCTCGGCTTCGGCGCGAACCAGCAGCCGCGCGAGGACATTAAGTTCGACGTAGCTGAAGTGGGTTTTCACAAACGTCATGACCGCGGACGACCCATAACATTCGTCGGTGGCGACAATCGTATCCTGAAAGGCGGCGTTACGGCGGCGATTGGCGGTGCAGGGAGTGGCTGCGGTTTCCACTTCGAGGGGAACCGCCCCGGCGGTTATGCCGGATTTACCGCTTCCGATGCGGGCAAATTTTACGCGGGTTCCATTGCGGCTGCCATCCAGATCCAGGCGTAAAGACGTGATTTTCCCGCGCCACTTCGGGAACTCGCTCAGATCCAGGGCGTAAAGCGACAGCTCACTGCCGGCGGCGAGGCCGCGGGCATGGCAACTTAGTTCCTCCTGAAAAGAATCATCCGCGGAAAAGAATAGCTGCACTCGCCGGCCCGTCTCCACGGCCATATTGAGGTACAGAATCTTTTCGGAGTCGGCATCAATCCGCACTGGCGGGAAGACGAGGAAGGGATCCGTCGTGTTGGTTACGATACCCTCCCAGAGGTTGCTGTTCCCGGAAGTGCATTGTATTTGATGGGCGACCTGCACGGGGCTTCGCCCGGGATCAAGCAGCCAGCGAATCCCGGACTCCTCGGGGTTCGCGTCTGGCGTGGCGGTCTGCCCGGAAACCATAGCGCTGTTGAGGAAAGCAAGGCAAAGCCAGATTAAGCTGGCGATAATCGCTCGCGGGGGAAGGGTCGGTGTCATTTTGTCCTCATTGATCTCTGTGGACGGGGATTGATTCGCCCCCGATTTGGACTGAACTACAGAGGGCACGGAACAATGGTCAACAGTCTTCATAATTTTGCTTTGGCGTAATCCGCTTGCGATGGTCGTTAGTAAACTCTTTGCCGCCGCGGGAGCCAAGCCGGGCGACAACCCCGATCTGCCGCACGGAGCGATCCGGACGAACCCACTTGCTCCGGTGCGGGGCACGATAGATTTGCATTAGGGGAATAGTTGCAGCATTCCCCGGTTGAGAGAAGTACCATGAATTGGGGACAAGCCTCGCGTAGGCGCTTCGCTTACACTGTCCCCTAAATGAACGTAAGAGAACGCTTCCGCGAAGTGATGAACTTCAACCCCAGCGTGCGCTCGCTGAAATGGGAATTCGGTTACTGGGGTGAAACGATCAACAACTGGTACGCGCAAGGATTGCCCCGCCAGCACTATCCGGAAGTGGAAACCAGGATTACCACTCCGACTTCGACGCTGTACAGCTATGCCTGGTCGAACAAGGGCAAGGGGGTCAGCCGGCTGCACAACGGGCTGCCTGTCATGGCCGGCGGGCTTTATTGGCCGACCCAAGGCTTTCCGCTCGACTTCGATGTCAAAGCGCATTTCCAGATGGATTACACCCAGGTCATGGTGGATGTGAACCTGCTGTGGGATCCGATGTTTGAGCCCGTTATGGTGGAGGAGGATGCGGAACAGTTGACTTATGTTGATATTGACGGCGTTAAAAGAACTTTCCTGAAGGAGACGGCGACCATTCCCACTTCTGTCGAGTGGCCGATTACGGATCGGGCGAGCTGGGAGAAACTCAAGGCTGAACGGCTCAACCTCAAGAATATCTCAAGCCGATTTCCGCAGAACTGGCCGGAGTTGGTCAAACAATACAAGAACCGGGATTACCCGCTAGCCGTGGGGGGGTAACCTCATGGGTTCTTCGGAACGCTCAGCCATCTGATTGGCTATGAATACCTCTTCTACTGGTATGGGACCGAGCCAGATTTGGTGCATGACATTCTCAAAACCTTTACCGATCTGTGGATTGCGGTTTACGAGGAGGTTCTGCATCAGGTGGAGGTGGATCACTGGCAAATTTGGGAGGACATCTCCTATGGCAAGGGGCCGATGATCTCGCTGCCGATGGTCAGAGAATTCATGTGCCCTTACATCAAGCGGGTGGGGGATTTCCTCCGGGCGCACGGCGTGCAGATTATCCTGTTGGACACTGATGGCGATTGCAACTCGCTCATTCAGCCCTTCCTCGAAGCGGGGGTTACCGGCATGTATCCCTTCGAAACCCACTGCGGCATGGATATCGTCAAAGTGCGGAAGCAATATCCCCGGCTGCAAATGCTGGGCGGCATTTCCAAATCGGAAATCCAGAGAGGCAAAGAACGGATTGACCAGTTGCTGCAGCCGGTGGCGGAAGTGCTTAAGACGGGAGGCTATATTTCCTTTGGGGACCACTTCATTCCGCCAGACGTGAATTTCGAAAACTTCAGTTATTATCGCACTCAATTGAATCGCATTATTGAGGCCGCCGGCAATTTATGAACGCCCCGGGAACCATCGTTGAAACCATGGCCCCGGTTTCCCGCCGGGAGATTGATAACTCTCAGATCAACGGGGCCTTTGTTTGGACAGTAGCCTTTATTGCGGCGATGGGAGGCCTGCTTTTCGGCTACGACTTCATGGTCATCGGGGGCGCCACCATCTTCTACGAAAAATACTTCAACCTCGGGGGGCGGCCGGACCTGCTGGGGTTGAGCGTCGGATCTGCGCCCATCGGCTGCATTCTTGGCGCGGTCTTCTCGATGATCTTTTCCGATCTTTACGGCCGGAAAAAATTGCTGGTGGTAGCCTCCGTCCTTTTCGGCGTTTCCGCGTTGGGCACCGCGGCTGCCTGGAACTTTCTGGCGTTCAACATTTTCCGGCTGGTTGGCGGCATGGGCATCGGCCTGGCCGCGAATCTTTCGCCCATGTACATCGCCGAAATTTCCCCCACCAATTACCGGGGCAAAGTGGTTACCACCAACCAGTTTACCATCATGGTCGGGATTCTGCTTTCCCAGGTGGTCAACCTTCTCATCCAGCAGCACGGGGAACGGATCGGCGCGCTTGCTTCGGGCTTAACGTGGAATGAGTCCTTTGGCTGGCGCTGGATGTTTGGCGCGATGGCGGTTCCCGCCCTGGGCTTCTTCGCGCTGATTTTTACCGTGCCCGAAAGCCCCCGCTGGCTGGTCAAAAAAGGCTGCCAGCAAGAGGCGGAGCGGGTGCTCGCGATGGTGGGAGGCGTTGAGTATGCCCGAAGCGAAGCCGCCGATATCGCCTCTACGATTTCGGCAGAGGAAGTGGCGCGAATCAATGTGCGCGAGTTGTTTGAACCAAAGCTCCTGAAAATCATCCTCCTCGGCATGTTCCTGGCCCTGGTCCAGCAATGGAGCGGGCTCAATAGTGTTTTTGCCTATTCTCACCAGATCTTTAAAGACGCCGGCATCGGTGTCTCCGGCACCATGCTTTCCCTGGTCTTCCAGGGGCTGACCATGCTCCTGTTTTGCATTGTGGCCATGTTCATCGTTGACCATGTAGGTCGCAAAGTCCTCATGCTGCTTGGCACGCTGGGGATCTCGCTGATCCACCTTCTTATTGGGCTTAGTTTTCACTTTCATCGAACCGGGGTGCCGACGGTTATCCTCGTTATACTGGCCATTGCTATCTATGCCATGACCCTGGCCCCAATTGTTTGGGTGCTCCTTTCCGAATTATTCCCCAACCGCGTGCGCGGGTTGGCGTTGGGAATCTCGGTCGTAACGCTTTGGGTAGGCTACCTGATCCTCACCTATACGTTCCCCATCATGCGCGAAACTATTGGCACGGCTAAAACCTTCTGGATCTACTCCGCATTCCTTTTTGCCGCCTTTTTGGTCATTTGGTATGCATTGCCTGAAACCAAGGGTAAATCGCTTGAACAGATTGAACGTGATGTATTCGGCATGCAGGTGACCCAGGCATCGGAGCGAACCTGACCGTACTATTATGGCCAAAGCACAGATACATTCGACATTTGAAAAAGGGCAGGGCGTCTTGCGCTTGCTGCCGATCTTTGTTCCACGTCTTTTCGGCAAGGCCGGCCGGCGGTTGCGCCTCCATCCTGATGATTACTACGCGCTCGGCATGAAGCGGGGCTCGATTAAAGAACGGTGGTTCTCATCGGTCATTCCGGCCAATAACGGCCCGCTGGCTGCAAAAGATGAAGGCATGAGCTACGTGTCCATTGACGTGCGCGATCCGAAGAAGAAATTCCTGCTGCGGGACGCCGTCGAAGAATTAGGGGCCAGGCTAATTGGGCGGGACCTCTGGTCTAAGTACGGGACTTGGCCCATGTATTCCAAGTTCTTTGATTACGAGGGGCCGCTCTTTCATCATCTTCAACTGAATGATGCCGCCGCTCGCCGGGTGGGGCGGATCGGCAAGCCGGAAGCCTATTACTTTCCGCCGCAACTCAATAACCACCTCGGCACTTTCCCTCATACCTATTTCGGTTTTGCGCCTGAAACCAGCCGCCAGGAAGTGCGCCAGCGACTGCTTCAATACGAGACGGCTGATAACCGTATCACCGAACTTTCCCGCGCATACCGCATCGAGTTGGGCACCGGTTGGTACACTCCTCCCGGGGTAGTGCATGCGCCCGGATCGGTGTTGACCTACGAACCGCAATGGAATAGCGACGTTAATTCGGTTTATGAGAATGTTGCCGCCGGGGAACTGTATCCGTACGAGTTCCTGGTCGAGAACTGTCCGCCTGGCAAGAAGCGGGACATTGACTACGTGATGAGCTTGATGGATTGGGAAAAGAACATTGATCCACTTTACAAGCAACGTTTTTTCCGGCCGCCCGTAACCATTCGCTGCGATGCTGAGGTTGTCGAAAAATGGATCGTTTACGCGAATGACTACGTTTCCGCGAAAGAGCTGACTTTGGGGCCGGGCCGGTCAGCAACAATCAAGGATCCCGTGGCCTACGGCTGCATTATCGTCCAAGGCCACGGCAAATTTGGCGTCTATGATGCCGAGGCGGCTTCGATGCTCCGGTTTGGGCAGGCCAGTGCCGATGAATACTTCGTGAGCGAAGATGCCGCGAAGCAAGGAGTTCACATTGTCAATGAGAGCCTCTGCGAACCCATGGTCATTTTGAAGCATTTTGGCCCAAACCATCCCGCCGTGCCATCGTGCGCAAGTCATTCCAAAACAAATAGCAGAACCATCAAACGTAAAAAATCATGAAATTGCAGAACTACGAAAAGAAGAACGCGGTCATCCGCGAGAAGTTCCAGGCACTTAAGAAAGCCCGGAAGCTGGGCAAGGCACGATTGAACCTCTCCTGGAGCAACTGGGGTTTTGGCCTTGAGTCGCTCGCTGATTCGGCTGCGCGCCTGGCCAGGGCGAACATCCGCTATATCGAGTTGCACGGGAACCACTATGGAGCGGACCTAGGCTATCATCCCAGAGAAACCCTGAAAATACTAGGCCATTACAATATCAAAGTTGCCGGGATTTGTGGAATGTTCTCCCCGGACAACGACCTTTCCAGTAATCGGGCGATTCACCGTCAAAATGCGATCGATTATATTCGGCGCGAGTTGGATTTTGGTTCGGCTGTTGGCGCGGGCTATCTGTTGATCGTGCCGGGGGCAGTAGGCCGCCCCGTGCCGTATGACCAATCCGAATTTGAACGTTCAGTCGCAACGCTGCGCATTGTTGCCAGCGATTTGGCAAAATCGAAGATCAAGGCGGCCGTGGAACCTATCCGCTCAGCCGAGGTGAGCCTGATCCACACGATCGCAGATGCGAAGCGCTACATCGCGGCAGTCGATCATCCGGCCATCAAGCATATCAACGGCGACGTTTACCATATGCAAGTGGAAGAAAGCCACATTGGCAGTGCTCTCCTGGACGCGGGCCCCATGTTGACCAATCTGCACATGGCTGATAGCAACCGCTGTGCGCTGGGCGATGGGGCGCTCGATCTGGATACCATTATAATGGCGCTCTATGTTATTGGCTATAACCGCCCCGGCTGTTACGTTACCCCCGAGCCTCTGGGGCCAGGCGGCGATCCGTATCCCGCTATGCATGGCAAACCCGATGTAAAGTCGCTCGACAAAATGGTTATTACCACCGCCGAGTATTTCCGGGAGCGGGAATCAGCGCTGCTTGATTCATGAGCAGTGTTATCCTGACAGAGCCTTTTCGGACGAAGGGAAGGCATGCCGCTAAGGAACCCCCAGGCCTATTGAGTCTATGAGTGCCCAATACACTATCGGTTTGGATTATGGAACTAATTCGGTGCGTGCGCTGATCGTCAAGACCGCCGATGGCCAGGAAGTGGCCACGGCCGTTTGGCCTTATGAGCACGGAAACGCAGGCGTTATCCTTGGACGCGATCCCAATCTGGCCAGGCAACACCCCGGGGATTACATCAAAGGGGCGGAGGTTACCATTAGAAACGCCCTGGCCGACGCGAAAAAGCATGTGCGGGGCTTCAAACCAGAGCAGATTGTCGGCATTGGTGTGGACACTACGGGCAGCACCCCGTTGCCGGTGGATGCCAGCGGACAGCCGCTCGCTTTCCAGAAAAGGTTCCACAAGAACCCTGCTGCGATGGCCTGGCTCTGGAAGGATCATACCGGTGTAGTTGAGGCCGCTGAAATTACTGCGCTTGCCCAAAAGCTGCGCCCACACTATCTCGCCAAGTGTGGCGGCACCTATTCCAGCGAATGGTTTTTCAGCAAGATTCTGCATTGTCTGCGCACCGCCCCCGAAGTCTTTAACGCCGCGTATACGTGGGTTGAATGCGCCGACTATATCCCGGCGACGCTTACTGGCACGGAGCATCCCGAAAAGCTGGCCGTGGGCATTTGCGCCGCCGGCCACAAAGCAATGTACAACGATGCGTGGGGAGGGTATCCGGATGCCAAATTCCTCAGCCGGCTTGACCCGAAGCTGGGTAAACTGCGGGCGCGGCTGCGGCCTCAGGCGCGCGCGATTGACGGCTCCGTCGGTGGCCTCACTGCGTGTTGGGCCCAGCGCACGGGTTTGCGTGCCGGCATCCCGGTAGCTGTGGGGGCCTTTGATGCTCACCTTGGCGGGGTCGGCAGCGGAATCGCTCCGGGCACGCTCGTGAAGATCATTGGCACCAGCACCTGCGATATGATGGTGGTGCCCGGGGATCAGCCGCTCGCGGACATTCCCGGACTCTGCGGCATCGTAAAAGGCAGTATCCTGCCCGGTTATTATGGCCTCGAGGCTGGACAGTCGGCGGTGGGAGACATCTTCAACTGGTTTGTCAATTACCTGCAGCCAGGCGGCAAAAAGGCTGGCACGCACGAGCAATTGACCCGGGAGGCAGCGCGGCTGAAGCCAGGTGAATCCGGGCTCCTGGCCTTGGATTGGAACAACGGTAACCGCACGATTTTGGTGGACCAGTGCCTCACTGGATTGCTTTTGGGTCAAACGCTTTACACCACTCCGGCCGAAATCTATCGGGCACTTATCGAGGCCACCGCGTTTGGCGCCTTGACCATCATTAATCGTTTCGAGGAATACGGCGTGCGCGTGCAACAAGTGGTCAACTGTGGCGGGATTGCGGAGAAGAATCCCCTGGTCATGCAAATCTACGCCGACGTTACGGGCCGCCCCATGAAAATTTCCCGATCCGCTCAGACCTGCGCTCTGGGAGCGGCGATCGCGGGCGCAGTGGTGGCCGGCACCTACAAGAACTACGCGGCAGCGCAACGGGCAATGACCGCGCTCAAACCACGCGTTTTCAAGCCCAGCCCGGAAGCGCATAATACTTATCGCCAGTTATACGGGCTCTATAAAACCCTGCACGATGCTTTCGGTACTCGGAAGTGGCGCGACAATCTGCATCCGGTAATGAAGCAGCTCATCGAAATCCGCAGCCGCGTCCGGCAGTAGTCTGCCATGCTCGAAAAGCTCAAGCGGGATGTTTGGCAGGCCAACCTCGATCTCGTGGCCCGGGGGTTGGTCGTGCAAACGTGGGGTAATGCGAGCGGCATTGATCGCGAGCGCGGATTGATCGTTATTAAACCTTCCGGCGTTCCTTATGCCCGGATGAAGCCGCGCCATATGGTTGTGGTCGCGCTGGGGACCGGCAAGGTCGTCGAGGGAACGCTTAAGCCAAGTTCGGATACGCCGACTCATCTCACGCTCTACCGCGCCTTCAGGGAAATTGGCGGAGTGGTTCACACGCATAGTCTTCAGGCGACCGCCTGGGCCCAGGCGCGGAGAGATCTGCCGTGCTGCGGCACCACGCAGGCGGATTATTGGTATGGTGCGGTTCCTTGCACCCGGCTGCTGACGGCCAAGGAAATTAGGACTGATTACGAGACGGAAACGGGGCGGGTTATTGTTGAGCGATTTGCAAAGCTGAATCCGTTGCATTGCCCCGGAGTGCTGGTGGCCGGCCACGGTCCGTTTACATGGGGCCAGGACGTGTCTGCAGCGGTTCATAATGCGGTTGCGCTGGAGTTTATTGCCCAGTTGCAAACGGAGACCCTGCGGATTAATCCCGGGGTAGCGCCACTTCCACCGGCGCTGATCCAGAAACACTTTTTGCGCAAACACGGGGCCACCGCATACTATGGCCAGTAAAGTTCTGCCCATGCCAGCCGCCGCTCACGGGCCCGCCATAAAGCATGACGTGACTTGATTGCGCCCCGGTTGAACGCCATGAAACCCGGCTTGGAGCATCCTAAAAGGGATCCGCAAGGGGTTCCTTCAGGCCTCCGGCTTCAAAAGCCGCATCGAAGAAGCCTCGCCGGGCTTTGCGCGTGCTTGCTGCTTTCATCGGCCCTTGCCCCGACCGCCGGAGTCCAACTGGTGGTTTTTCTGCCGACCAACGGGAATTGGAATGTTGCCGCCAACTGGAGTTCCGGCGAGGTGCCAACTCCTGCCCAAAGCCCCATTATCCTCAACGGGAGCGTCGCGGTGTTGGATGACAATGCTGGAACCTGCGCCAATCTATATGTGGGGCAGGGCGCCGGCCCGGTCTTCAAAGGCACCTTGCTTGTTCGTAAGGGGGCCTCGCTTTCCGTCGCCGCAATGCTTCTCGGCCGGGATTTCTCCAATTTCGGGCAGGTTGATCAGATGGGTGGGGACTTGGTCGTCAATGGCTATCTGAGTATTGGTGACGCTGCCGGTGGCGGTTCCGGCGCGAGTGGCGAGTACAACCTTTCCGCCGGCAGTCTTATTCTTCCCGCGGCTGATACTTTTGTGGCTGTGGGCAACCAGGGCGTGGGCCGCTTGCTGGTCTGTGGCTCGGCCATGCTGCGCACGCCGAGCCTGTTTATTGGCAACGGGCCCGGCTCTTCCGGTTCCCGGATGTTCCAATGGGGCGGCGCCGTTCACGTCGGTAATTTTACCATTGGCACCCCCGCAACGAATAAATGCGCTTACACCATCTCATCCGGGGTTTTGCAATGGGGCGGGCTTCTGCAAGTACAAGACACGCTGGTCCTGCAAGGCTCGCGGTTTTGGCTGCAGCGCACCAATTCCGGCGGCGTGGGTCTGCAACTCACGGACACCGCCACCCTCCAATTCCAACTGGATGCCGGCGGCATCGCGCCGGTCCAAATGACCGGCTCCCAAATCTCCATCGCCACCGGCACCAAAGTGGTTATTGATGCTTCGGTCTATTCACGCTGGTCCGCGCAACCCGGCGCCTTTACCCTCATCCAGCATGATGGCTATGCGGCCCAGGATCAGTTTACGGCCACGAATATCACTTTCACGGGTTTGGTTGATCTGGTGCCCTCGTTGGTCTGCACTACCAATTCAGTCCAGCTTGTTCTGGCTGCCCCCACGAACGGCGTGTCCCGCGCCCATCAGGGATTGCTCTTCGAGTATTGGGAACTGCCGATCAACCCGGGGGAAACGCCAGCCATTTCCGCACCTCTCTCCGCCCTGCCGGACTTCGCCAACGGCTTGGTGATTACTCACCCGGTGCTGGGCAAACTCGTCAACGATTTCGACCTCTCCGCCCGGTTGCGCGACACCAACTTCTTTGCCCGGTTTACAGGTTATCTGGACGTTCCGACCAACGGCGCATATACCTTCTACCTGAATTCCCGGCATGGTTCGCGGCTTTGGATTGATGGAGCCCTGGTCGTGAACAACGATGGCGCGCATGCCGTAAGGGAAGTTTCGGCGACCACAAATCTTACCGCCGGCTTGCACCGGATTCAGGCCGGCTATTTCCATAATACCGGCACCCTTACTTTCCAGGTTAAGTGGGCCGGACCCGGGTGGGTTAAACAGGCGATTCCGGAGAGCGCGCTATTCCTGGCCGCGCGCTTCGATCAATGGGTCTTCAAATCATCCTATCACAATATCACGTACGATCAGGATATGATTTACAACTATGCCCCCTCGTTTATCTACGACGAGACGGAGGGGCTCTACAAAATCTGGATGTGTGGCACTGGCGGAGGAGGCGCCGTGGGAGGCGACCACATTCTTTACAAGGAAGCCACGTCTCTCGAAGGCCTGTTGCGGGCGCCGCCGCGGATCGCGCTGGCTCCCAGCCTGGATCCCACCAAGTTCGACCAGGTCCACGCCTGCGATCCGAATGTTTATCGCGTTGGCAACCTTTACTACCTTACCTACAGCGGCAACACGGATAACACCAGCTTGCCGGCCATCACCCGCATCGGCATGGCCGTTTCCACCAACGGCGGGCGCACGTTCACACGGCTCCATGACGGAACCCACATTATTGAAAACCCCAACACGGTTGCGGATGCCTATGGCGATGGCCAGTCGGCGGTGGTCCAGGCAAATGACGGCTATTACTACATGATCTATACGGACTTTCCCGGCGGCACGAATGCCGGCTGCGAACGCGTCATCCGCTCCCCGGATCCCGCATTCTCCCCGGGCAGTTTCACCAACCTCGCCTGTCTCGACCCGGGGCTGGTGGGGAACAGTGTGGACCTCCTTTACGATGCCACCAACTCGCAATTCATTGTCGTAAACGGCCTGCGCCTGAGCTACTTTGACGTAAACTGGAATCACCTCCGCACCTGCTCCTATTCCAACCGCTTCGCATGGACATTGGGCGAGGGGCATTCCCTGCTGGGAGACTCGCGGAAACGCCCGATCTGCTATAGCCCGGACAACGTGCCTTCCCTGGTCTTCGCCGCGGCAACGACCGAGTTTCCCACCAACACCGCTCTTTGGGCGCCATGGGTGGAAGGCGACCTCAAATATCTCATCGTTCCGCAAAGCACGGCTCCCTCCCTTGCCCGCGCCCAGTTGATCTCGCAGGGCGTGGCCTTCGCGGGGGACGGCACAGGCATTCAGGACGGGGCGATGCTGGAGGTGACCAACAGCTTTACGGTTGACTTCTGGGCCCGGCCGACACTCGAGGCCAATGTTGTTGCGGAAGCCACCTCCGGCATACCCGGCACCTGGGGGCAACGTTACCTCGCGCATCCGGAGTTGGGCTCTCTGGCGTGGGCGGACGGCCATGCCGGCATGGGGGTGTCTGTGGGGCGCAATTGCGTTCAGGTTTTCGAACACTCCGGCAACTACTTGCCCGCGTTGCTTTCCTGGCAGGCCAACCTGGACGACTGGACACACATTGCGGTGGTCTATTCCAACAAAACGCCGTCGCTGTATATCAATGGCGCTTTCGTGCATAGCGGCCTCACGAGCACGCAGCTCTGCGTGCATCCTTCCGCCCGCAACTTCGGCGGCAGCGCCTATGGCTACTACGCCGGGCAGGCGTGGAATTATCGCGTCTGGAACCGCCCCCTGGCCTCTGCCGAAATCCACGACCTGGCAACCGCGGGCGTCGAAACCAATCTAGCGGCCGCCCTGATTGGCGAATGGCTCCTGGATCCCCCGCTGAGCCAGGCCACGGCGCCGGGAGCAAAGGCCCTGGCTTTGGCGGTGGCCGGGAGGGTCGCCGGCGAAACCTATGCCTGCCAGTTGCTGGATAATGCCGCCGGGCGATTCACCTTGAATCCTGACACCGGGCTTATAACGGTGCTCAACGCGGACCTGTTGAATTTTGTCACCAACACCGCCGTATCCCTCACCGCGCGAGCCATAGACTCCCGGTCCCGCAATTCCGATCGGCAGTTCTCGCTTATGGTTCTGGCCACCAATGATCCTCCGTTCATCGCCGCAATCTCAAATCGCACCCTCCTTGCGGGGGGAACCTTTTCGCTCTCCATTCCGGCCTCGGATCCCGATGTGCCTCCCCAGCCCCTGACATTTAGTTTGCTCAGCGGCCCCGGGGGCGCTTCGCTGAATGCCACCAGCGGAATGTTTCAGTGGCATCCCACCCTTTCGCAGGTGGGCTACCAAACGCAGGTCCGCGTGAAGGTGCGGGACAACGGGATTCCAAACCTTAGTGCCACCCAGAGCTTTCAGTTGACGGTGGCAGCACCGGCTCCGCCGGTTTTGCGGCCGTTCGCGGTCAGCAACGGCCAGTTCCACCTGGTGATCACGGGCGATAGCGGCCCGGACTACACCGTTCAGGCCGCCACCAACTTAGCCAACCCGATTTGGGTTGGACTGCTCACGAACCTGTCGGCAACGCCGCCCTTCGTATTTACAGACCCTTTGGCGCCGTATTTTACGCAGCGCTACTACCGGGTGTTGCTCGGCCCCTAAGTTCTCATTTTATGCGTACTCTAATCTCTATCTGGATCGGCTCCCTTCTCCTCTGCGGAGCCGCGGAAACCCCACGCTATTGCGACGGCCGACCCGCCGCGAAATACCGCCTCGATGCGTTCGACCAGGGGGTGGTGCTCCGGCACAAAGGCGGGCCGGGGCAGTGCGACGATTTCGGCGCCCGCGATATTTGGGTATTCCAGGAGGGAAACACTTTCTACCTCCATTACGACGGCGCCGGGCCACAAGGCTGGCTGACCTGTCTCGCCACCAGCAAAGACCTCGTCCACTGGGAGAAAAAAGGGCCGGTCCTGGAACTTGGCCAGCCCGGTGAGCCCGACTCCGCCAGCGCGTCTTATGGGGTGACCTTCAAAGCGGGCAAATTCTGGCACATGTTCTACCTCGGCACCCCCAACGTGACCCCGCCGCCAGGGCGCGTGCCCATGTTTCCCTACCAGACTCTCAAGGCGAAAAGCCGGACCCCGGCCGGGCCTTGGATTAAACAGAAATCGGTCATCCCTTTCCGGTGCCAGCCCGGCACATTTTATTCGGTAACGGCCAGCCCGGGCTGCGTGCTTAAACACCGCGGCGAGTATCTCCTGTTTTTCAGCGGCGCCACGGACAACCCGGTTAAACGGACGATTGGCCTGGCGCGCACGAAAAACCTTGATGCCGCCTGGACCGTTGATCTCCAGCCCGTCTTCTCGCCGGAAGAGCAAGTTGAAAACACCTCGATCTACTACGAACCCAAATGCCGCACCTGGTTTCTTTTCACCAACCACATCGGCATTGACGAACGCGGCGAATATACGGATGCGGTCTGGGTCTATTGGAGCAAGGACCTGACCCACTGGGACGCGCGCAAAAAAGCGGTCGTGCTCGATAGAAAAAACTGCACTTGGAGCAAGGACTGCATTGGCCTGCCGTCCGTCATTAAATGCCAGAACCGATTGGCGGTTCTCTATGACGCCCCCGGCGGAACGAGCATTGACCACCTCTACCGCGATGTCGGCCTGGCCTGGCTCAACTTGCCCCTGGTGCCTCCTGATCAAATCACCCATGAATAAAGTAAAGCTCGGACTGTTTGGAATCGGCCTGGAAGCCTATTGGCCTCAATTCAAAGGACTCAAGCCGCGCCTTGAAGGTTACCTGAAAGTCGTCGCTGACCGCCTCCGCCACCCGGGCGTTGACGTCGTCAACCTCGGCCTCATTGATTCCCCGCCCAAAGCACTGGCCGCCGGGCATCGCTTTCGGCAGGAAGACGTGGACCTCATCTTCCTCTACGTTACGACCTACGCCCTCTCCTCAACGGTTTTGCCCGTGGTGCAGCGCGCCAAGGTGCCGGTCATCATCCTCAACCTCTCGCCCGCCCCCGCCATTGACTATGCCCAATTCAACCGCATGGGCGATCGCACCGCCATGACGGGCGAGTGGCTGGCCCACTGTGCCGCCTGCCCCGTTCCGGAAATCGCCAATGTTTTCAACCGGGCCAACATCGCCTTCCATCAAATCACCGGCATGCTGCACGAGGACCCCGTTTGCTGGCAGGAGGTGGGAGACTGGATTGAGGCCGCCCGCGTGGCCAATGTCATGTTCCACAACCGCCTTGGCCTCATGGGGCACTATTACTGCGGCATGCTCGACATCTACTCCGACCTCACGCTGCACTGCGCAACGTTCGGCGGCCACATGGAGATTATTGAAGTGGATGAACTGGCCGCCATGCGCCGGGAGGTGACGGCCAAACAAATCCAGCGCCGGGTGGCCGAATTCAACCGCGTCTTTGATGTCCAGCCCGATTGCTCCCCCGCCGAGTTGGCGCGTGCCGCCCGCACCTCCGTGGCGTTGGACCGCCTCGTCAAGGAACATGACCTCGGGTCCATGGCCTATTACTACATGGGCCGGGGCAACGACGAGAACGAAGACGCCATCAGCTCGATTATCCTGGGCAATTCCATGCTGACCGCCCGGGGAATCCCGGTTGCCGGTGAATACGAAGTCAAGAACGCCCAGGCCATGAAGATTCTCGACAGCTTCGGCGTCGGCGGCTCTTTTACGGAGTATTACGCCATGGACTTCAATGATGATCTGGTCCTCATGGGCCACGACGGCCCGGGGCATATCGCCATCGCCGAGGGCAAAACCAAAGTGCGCCCACTGCGCGTTTATCATGGCAAGGTGGGACGCGGCCTTTCCGTCGAAATGTCCGTTAAACATGGCCCCGTGACCCTCCTTTCCGTAGTCGAGGCGGCCAACGGGCGCCTCAAACTCCTGGTGGCGGAAGGCGAATCCGTGCCCGGGCCGATCCTGGAAATCGGCAACACAAACAGCCGTTACCGGTTCGATATCGGGGCCCGCCAGTTTGTCAACAACTGGAACCTCCACGGCCCCGCGCACCATTGCGCCGTCGGGGTGGGGCATATTGCCTCGAAAATCGAGAAGTTCGGCAAATTGCTGGGGATGGAAGTGGCGCGGGTTTGTTAGCCCCTGAGCGTGCAGATGTTCACTGCTTCCGCCGAAAAAGCCTGAAACCCATCGCGCCCCGGCCAAAGCCGCCCTGCGGTTGACTTGGGAAAGGCAACCTTTGGGCTTCCATGGTGCCGCGATGAGCATCGCTATTGCGGCCGGGTATTATCTGTCACGGCCATAAATAATCCGCCCTTGAATGACTGGCTGGCGTACTCGAGCCGCGTCGCTCACTGTTTGGCGGGCGGTAACTGGCCGTCCCCTGAATCCCAAAAGCCGGGTTAACGACCTGCATCTGACGACCTCCAAACCGTTACCCTATCGTGGCCCTGCCGTTGCATGACCGCCTCATGCCCCGTCATCCCCTTCCTGCCTCCTCAATTTATGGCCTGCAAAGCATTCCCTGCCTGCCGATATAATCGCTGAATGCCGCTGGTCATCCTATCCATCATCGGGTTGTAAGAGGACGTTCATCGCCAGCAGGAGCACCGCCGCCTCCTCAGCCCAACCTGCCAATGGCCTTCCGCCGTTGCTCGGTCCCCTCGCCGCAGCTTGAGGTGGCCCTCGCGTGGCAGCCCGCTGAGGTTGCAAGTTCGTGCCCGGAGCGGTTTCTTTTGCTCTCCAGTCCACTTGTCTGCCTGATCAGTCGCTCCGGTTCCGGTTAGCTGGACGGCCCTTCCGTCGCCCGGCTCAGTTTCACTGGAGCCGAGCAGATGCCAGCTCTTCATCCCATACACTACTCGGGGGCGCGAGGAGAGAGAGAAGAATCCCTGCGCCTCCCGGGGTCTTTTGTTGTCGGCGCCCGGGTTTCGGTAGCTGAAGGGAAAAAGGTTTTTCCAACCCCAAAAACGCTCTTCGGGTTTCGGGGGCGGGGGTGAAAGCGTCTATCGCTCCAAAGCGGCCGGCCGACCTTGCGGACAACGCAAGCAATCACCTTTCGGCAGCCTGCGCCCAGGAGGGGAACTGTCCCCGCCAGCGTTGGCTCCGGCCCGTCGAAAAACCAGGGCACGCGACAACACCCGTCCGCCCGTCCCGGGGTTGCCGAACGTTCGCGTCCTCTCCCTCCCGCCTTGGAACCTCGTTTTACATCATCCGCGACTCGTCCATTCCTCCTTTCCGGCTCAGGCCCGCGCCCAAACCCGCC
>MTKZ01000442.1_pt1 | contig 26409 bp, 17 predicted proteins | sample 1042781 | NCBI WGS metagenome assembly MTKZ01 (sample SAMN06212207, study PRJNA360539) | anaerobic digester metagenome | biome: Wastewater treatment plant; material: sludge; isolation source: anaerobic digester fed with sludge from wastewater treatment plant | place: Denmark: WWTP Viborg ... | reverse complement strand
GAATTCGGCTGCGTAACCTCTGTAAATGAATTTGAGAACTATCATCTGGTTATGGAATTCAAGTGGGGCGAATTGACTCATGCAGGCAGGAAAGACAAGGCCCGCGACAGCGGCCTGCTCGTCCATTCCACAGGCGAGGACGGCGCCTATGGCGGCATGTGGATGTATTGCATCGAATGCCAGATGATAGAAGGCGGCACCGGCGATATTCTGGTCGTGGGCGATGACTCTGAGAAGTTCAAGGCGACCTGTCCCGTTGCGGCGGAACAGTCCGGCGGGTGTTACGTGTTCCAACCCGACGGGCAGCCTGCCACCCTCCACGCGGGACGGGTGAACTGGTTCGGCCGCGACCCCGACTGGAAGGATGTCATAGGCTTCCGGGGACGGCAGGATGTGGAGAAACCCCTGGGCGAATGGAATCGGTACGAATGTATCGCCGAGGGCAACACGCTCACCGTGCTGTTGAATGGTACCGTGGTCAACAAATGCCTNNTTTGTGCGCCGCGTAGACATTATCCCATTGGACTCGGATAACGCTGGATCGAGCGCCTCGCAACAGTAAGCGTCCAGCGTGGGCGTTGCCCGCAACCCAGTGATCCGCTCGTTGCCAAAGTCCAGTTGGCAACGGGCCCGTGCGCGAAGTTCTACTTCGCGAGTGCGGGAGGCGGATTCCGGCTACGCGTATAAACTGGAAGGGGCAAGACTAAAGAAAATTTCAAGGAAGATGGTGTTCCAAAATAGAATTTTGGAGCGATCATGTAGGACGCGTCTATACAATAAAGTAAGGACGGAAAGTTATGCGTCTGGCTGTATGCTACTGTTTTATGATTGCGTCTTGCAGCGGAGCTGTCTTGGCGGCAGCGCCGATGGCGCCGACGTTTCAGGAACTGATGGACCCTGCCTGGTTTCCCCATGCGCAACGGGGTATGGCGGTGGAAGCCGTCGAGGAGGACACAGCAGGGGTGCTCATACGAACAACGGGCGCGGAGATCCGGGTCCAATATACCTCAGGCGATATACAATTCAAGCAGCGTATCGGCCATGAACGGACCCTTGCCGTGGTGCATCTCGGCAGGCCCCTGGAAGGCATTTCCATCACCCACCGCGGTCCGGGGTTGGCGTGGATGTCTTTTGAGCATCCGAAGATCAGCCTGCGCATCAATGGGGATTCCCTGTGCATGCTGCATGTCCACGAGTCCCTTTCCGTATCCGTAGAAAGCAAGATAGACACGGCCTGGCAGGCATCCTATAAAAGCAACCATCTTATCGCCGATGAGTGGGGCGCCTTCGGGTTGTATACCTCCATGGGGGATGTCAACGATCAGTACGATCCCTATGCCGGGACCGTGGCCGTGTATCCGCTGGCGGCGGATGCCGTGCTCTGGGTGGCCTCCTGCCCGCCCAAAGCCTATGATTGGGAACGCTCGTTCCGGGACAACGTCGTGTGGCACTGGTCCAACGTGGCCGGGTATCCCGACGATGCCGCGCTCACCCGCTGGAAAGACGCGGGCAACATCGTACTGCTGCAGTCCGAGGTGATGTTATGGAAGGACTGGAATCTCGACTTCGTCCCCCGGTTGGGCGTGGAAGAATTTTCCCGTGTCCGCGAAACCCTGCACGGCCTCGGCATGCGGTTTATGGTCTATACCAGCCCGTATTACTTCCTGCGCGGCACGTCTCTGGAACCGGCGGCCTTCAACAGTTTTGAGGGCTTTACCAACTGGCCGCCGGGCACGCCGACAGGGGAAAACATGGGGCTTTTCCTGGACGCCATTCAACGGGTGATGACGGAGCATAAGCCCGACGGCCTCTACTTCGACGGGCAATATATCGAGAATCCCGCCGCGCTGTATGCCCTTGCCCGCAGCGCCCGCAGGAGTGTCGGGGAAACAGGCCTCCTGGAATGGCACTCCACGCATGCCCTCGGGCATGAAGGCTGTTATCTGCCTCCGGCCGATGCCTATGTGGACTTCACGCTGCGGGGCGAAGGCCAGGACCGTGTATACGGCGACACGGACTACCTCCGCTTTTTCGTTTCCGGCTACAACATTAATAATTGCATCGGCGTGCTGTGCAACAATGGTGCGGCGGTGCCCACCCCGGAACTGGCGTCGCGGGTGCTGGAGGTCAATGCGCGGTTCCACACCATCGCCGGCTGGCTGGACCGGCCGGACATCATGGACGTGCTCAGAGATGACTACCAGGCGCGGCTGGGACCGGCATATCGTGATGAAGTGGAGGCGCGTTTTGAGGCGCGCCAGCAAGAAACAGCCGCCCGGGCCGCAGCACGGCGCGCTGAATTTGTCACCCTGAACGGACCGCCCGCCTGGGCAACCCCCGTCTTCGCGCTGCAATTTTCAACACTTCCTGAAACGGACGCGTTCGTTTCACCGGCGAATCCAGACCCGTTCGCCATCGACAATGACACACTTCAAATCACCGCCCGGGCCCACACCCATGCGTTTTACCGGTTTCAATACGAACACCCCACCAGCGGGTTTGTGGTCAAATTGAAACAGGGCTCCGATGCCGGCATGTCCTGGGGGCCGGCCGTGGCGCTGCGCTGGCCGGATGGTTCTATGATTCGCGCCGGTGTGCGCAGCGACGGCCTGCTCCAGGCGGATATCCTCGGGCGGCAATTGCTGGACAAAGGCCATGTGCCTGACACTTGGGTCTGGCTTCGCGCACGCTGGGGGCACACGTGCGGTGTCCTGGAATCCAGCAGCGACGGGGAACAGTATACGCGGGTATGGACCTTCGAACATGGGGGCCTGTTCAACCATCCCCCGAGCGAACTCCTGGTCGGAAAGATTCCGTATAACGGTGAAGCCGCGGACCATGCCGAACCCGGCCCCGAGGGCGTCAGCTACATTGCGTATATTGAAACCTATACCGTTTCTGAACGAGCAGGTGTTGAATAAAGACGTTTTTCCTTTACAAAGAGATTTGGGGTATGATAATAATGTTGCACGGTATAGCCTTCAACAATCGTGGGAGTTCCCTGACATGACCGAAGCAGATTCTGATACCAAAAGCACACTTGCCGCCCTTGTCGCACAGGCCGTCTCTTATGGTGCTGATGAACTTGATATCGAGTATAAAGATGAGTACGAAGAAATCTGTGCCATGAAGAACGGCATGGGATTTGGGATTGCCCGTTTGGAATCCTCGGGGGAAGAGGCCTGTGACTTGCGCAAAGTTCTTTGCGCCATTGGCCGCAAGGGAAAGCATATTCTTGTAGATGGGAAGACATTCCAGTTGAAAGTTGCTTCCTATGACAGTTTTGGAGAAACGGCCTATCGTGTCAAAATCAAACCGGTTGCAGGGAAGTAAGGAATACTGGTACTTTACCTGTCCATAAGACTCAAAAGAAACAGGAAAAGGAACATAGCAAAGCCTCAGCATGCCGTTATTATGGGTAATGCCTGTATTTCATAGGTCTAAGGGGTTTGAACTTTTTTTTGCCACGGAAGTCACGGAATTGGACGGAAACAAGAATGGAGTTTATCAGTCATCTTGTGTTTTCTCGCGAGTACCTGTTATCACGGTTTTCTTTCCGTGTTACTCCGTGTATTCCGTGGTGAGAAACATCTTGCACGGAAAACTTTTGTGGAACCATCCTCATAGTCTTTTTCAGTTACCCTGCCAACTAAATAGCCGGATTCAGCTAAACATAAGTGCTTGTAAAACCACTTCCGATTAAGAAATGACCCCACCGTAAACATGGTATTCCTGACGTGTTATCTTATGTTATTCACACATGGATTCTGGGCCGGGCAAAGTTTGATTGGAGTCGCTTATGCTCAAAAATAGTATTGTCTTGCTTGGTTTTGTGATTCTTGCCTTCAGCGCGCCCGCGATAAGCGCCCTGCTGTCCATGTCCGGGCCCGACGCGTGGTATGCGGACCTGAACAAACCGTTGTTCAACCCGCCGGGCTGGGTGTTCGGTCCCGTCTGGACCATACTTTACCTGACCATGGGCGTCGCGGCCTGGCTGGTCTGGCGCAACGGCAATGCCGCCAGCCTGGTGTGGCCGCTCGGGCTGTTCCTGGTGCAGCTGATCCTGAACGCGCTCTGGACCCCCTTGTTCTTCGGGATGCACCGCCCCGGCCTGGCACTTATTGACATCGCAGCCTTATGGGTAGCTATCGGGGCAACAACCGTTGCTTTTTATTCCTCCTCCAAAACAGCGGCGGCATTATTTATTCCCTATTGGCTCTGGGTCAGTTTCGCGACCGTGTTGAACGCTTCCATATGGTGGCTCAACCGGCCCTGAAGGCTTTATCCGAGTATCGGCTCATGGCCGCTACAACGAACAACTGCTGAATAAACACGCTTAGAAAAGTGGGAGTCTTCCCTCCGCGACTTAGATTTGATTGTTTGTGGATAGGAACGCAGTGATACATGTTTTAGACTTTGGGTCGGCGTAAAACCAAGTGGCCGGAACGGTCCCACATTTTTGTTTGAAACCCGGTCCCGGTGCCGCCCGCGTTGCTTTTCTTGAAACCTATTACATGGAACTCCATGACCCGCCGGAAGAAATAAAAGACCCCTCCTCCAGTGTTGTGCCAATAGGGTGTGTATCAAAAATAAAGCACTGTCAAGGAAAACGAATCCGCAAAGGAAAAGGAATAGATCATGAATACATCGACATTAAATAAAAGCCTGCTTGTAATCGGTCGCATTCTGATGGGCATCATCTTCGTGGAAAGCGGTTTTGGAAAAATAATGGATTTTGACGGTACGGCCGCCTATATGGCGGCAAAGGGTATGCCGATGGTTTCACTCCTGCTCCTGGGTGCCATTGCCGCTGAGATTGGCGGCGGGCTTTCCCTGATCCTGGGATTCAGGGCACGGCTGGGGGCATTGGCATTGTTTCTTTTCATGATTCCAACGACCCTGATTTTCCACAAATTCTGGGGATTGGAAGCCGCTGAAAGCGCCATGCAGCAAATCCAGTTCCTGAAAAACCTCTCGGTCATGGGGGGGCTGCTTGTGGTGTTTTCCTCAGGACCACAACAACCCGGCCTTGACAACCTGCTTTGCGGTTGCTGTTGCAGCTGCGCGAAGGAATCTCCGGAGGATACGGTAACAGCATAACATGGCGCCGACTTGCATGTTTTAGCGCAGGACTACGATACAAGACCAGCGCAAAGGGGGAATAAAGGGTGGCCCGATACTCATGATGGTCAGGGCTTTTCCCTGTTGTATCTATTCGGAGCAGGACCTCTCCGGTGGAATCACGGCAAAATCCCGGGTAACATTGTGGTATTATCAGAAGTGTTTTATATGAGTGTAGTTTCGGGGTAAAAATACCGCCTAAGCAAGCGGAAGGTCGGGGAGGTGCCTGTGGTTACAACGCTGCTCATTTGTGTGGTCCTTGGCGCACAGGACGCGCCCCTTCCGCGGGAGGCGCTGGTTATCCGGGGGCGTGGCGATCATCCGTGCGTCACCCGTACCGCCGCCGACGTCAACGCCGCAAGGCAACGTATCGAGAAATACGCGTGGGCCCGCGAAGAATACGAAAGCATCCTGGCCGAGGCGGATGCCTGGCTTCGCGAATCCGAGGACTATTGGCTGGGCTTTCTGCCAAAGCCCGGGGCTTGTTATGCCTACGGGTTTACGGGATGCCCCATCTGCAACGGCAAGACGGGTACCTGGGAAAAGGCCAACTGCAGGTGGGATACTCCGGGCCGGGTGAAATGCGATGCGGGACATACCCTGCCGGACGCGGAGCATCCCGATACCGGGGAGGGGTACCGGGCGCCGGACGGACGAATACACTATTTTGTCGGCCAGTTCAATGCGTGGGTGACCGAACAGTGGACGCTGCACGCGCTGCCGAGCCTGACCCAGGCCTATGCGCTGACAGGCGAGGAAAAGTATGCCGCCCGCGCCGCGTTGCTGCTGGACGCGCTGGCTTCCGTCTACGCCGAGTCCACGTCGGGGTCATGGGATTACCCGAGTACGCCGCCCAGCGGCCGCTTCGCACGGCCCTGGTACCAGGTGGCCCGCACGCTGGTGCATTATGTGGACCACTACGACCTGCTTTACGCCAGCCCGGCCCTGGAACAGCCTTCGCTGCGTCCCGGCATGAAACGGCGCGAGAACATCGAGCGCTATCTGCTGGAAGACGGCGCCTATTATTGTTACGGCCATTGCTTTGACGGGGTATTGCACAACGGCCACGCCGATTATATGCGCGGCGCCCTGGCCGTGGGATGTCTTCTGGACATTCCCGAGTACATCCGAATCAGTGTGGAAGGCCCCTATTCCATACAAAGTATGCTGTCCAATAATATTGATCGCGACGGGCGGTACTATGAAACCTCACCCGGCTACGCCATCCACGCCCGCCTGCTGTACCTGACCTTCGCAGACCCCCTGCGCAACCTGCGGAGTGCCGAATATCCGGCCGGCCTCAATTTATATGACGATCCCCGTTTTGTCTCGGCGGTCCTGCTGCCGGAATCGCAGTTGCTGTGCGCGGGGCTGCTGCCGAACTTCGGCGATATGGCTCCGAATGTGCGGCATACGCCCCCGCCGGAGCGCCCAAGTTCAACGGTGGACGCCAATTTCCTTGAACGGCTGTATGCAATGACATCAGATCCCGGGGTTCGCGCAAACTACGGCGCCGCCTTGTTGTGGCTGGTCGGCGGCGACCTTGACGCCCATCGCAGCGCCGCCAAGTACCGGAACTGGCTTTTCTGGCATGCCGCCGGCCCGCCGGATACGGTGGCAGCACCGGCGCCGGCGTTGGAACGCCGGGTCAACGGTTCGTGGGTGGCCGGTATGAAGGGGCTGGCCTTGCTGCGCGACGGGCGGCAGACCGCCCTGTTGCGGTATGGCCCTTCCCTGAACCACGGTGATCCGGACGATTTGGCATTGCAGTATTATGCCGATGGGTATGAATGGACCTATGATCTCGGGTACGGCCTGGGCAGTACCCATTGCCATGTGGGCTGGGCGTCGAGCACGGTCAGCCATTGCCTGGTCACGGTGGATGAACAGAACCAACTTGGGGCGGACGGCTCAGGCGGGAGCCTGCACTTTTTTGCGGACCTGCCCCGGCTAAAAGCGGTGCAGGCATCGAGCGAACTGAGCTACACAGAACAGGGGGTCACCCGTTACCGGCGCACGGTCGCACTCGTTGACGGCGCCTACCTGGTCGATATGTTTGAGGTGGGCGGTGGTACCCGGCATGATTATGGTTTTGCCGGCCTGGGAGAGCAGTTCTCGCCCGTGGGCGTTCCGGCGCTGGAAAACCGGGAGGGAAGCCTGGCGGAAGGGGTGGCCTGGGGCCAACAGGTAGGCGCGGACGGGGATATCAAGGGATACCCGAACAAGCCCTACTGGAACCCGCCGCCGGGCAATGGGTACGGCTTCTTTTATAACGTCCGGCAGGGCCAACCTGAGCCCGTGTGGGGCGGCCGGTGGGCTATGACAGGCGACCATCCGGCGACCTTCCATGCCTTATTGGCGGGAGATACGGCCGAGGCGGTATTCGCCACAGGCCCCGGACTGTATCCCCGACTTCCCGAGGCGCAGTGCCTGCTGGCCCGTCGAACGGGAGAGAACCTGCAAAGCATTTTCCTCGCGGTCTATGAATCCGTGCCGGAAAAAGAAACGCGCCAGGTACTGTCCGTGCGCCGCATCGGTTCGACCTGCCTTGAAATAGAACGCACCGATGGCCGCGTTGACGTGATCGCCACAGGGGCCTGCGAGGCGGACAGCGCCCTTGGACAACTAGCGTTCTCGGGCGATTTTGCGTACCTGACCGGTACGAAAGGCGCCGCTACCGAGGTCCAAACGGTCGGTTGCGCTTCCCTTCTCCTTGACGGCGCGACAGTGGACGAGGGTCCGGGGGAGTTCACGGCCCAGGTTGACGCCGTGGATGCCGATACCTGTACCGTTGTGCTTGACCAAGAGGTACCGGACATCGGCCCGGGGGATGTGGCGGTTTTTTCCAATCCCCTGTATTCACGCACCACGGCCTACCATGTGCTTTCGGTTGACGGTAGGCGGCTGGTGCTGCAGGCAAGCACCCTGAATCTCGGTGCCGGACGCGTACAATCGGTTCCCGATGCGCAGACCCTCCTCAGCGACATTCCCCATGAATATGCCCGTTCCGTGAAACGGCACACAACGCAATTTTTCGACGGGAAAGGCATTCAAGGCGAACAAGGCGGCAGCGGGCGGATTGTCTCCACGGAACACGGACCGCCCTTGAAGCTTATCGTCGATCCTACGAAGGCCTTTCAGGTGGGCGAGCGTCTGGTCTATCGGGATATCATGCCAGGCGATACCGTCCGGATCCCCCGCATACAATATGCGCAACTTCAGACTTCCTGAATTCGTCGGAATATACAATGGCACTTTTTGTGAAAACACAGAGACTGAGTAAAGAAGGGACTGACTGCCAAATAGCCCCTGAGTACAGCGTATAATCCTGTTTTTCATGCTTGCTATTTGGTAGTCTGTCCCTTCTTTACGGTCTTTTGCGTCAAACTTTTGTGCCATACTGTTTTCCGAAAAACTACGTCAAAACCCTGTCGAGGTCAGGAAGTCTGAACTTACCCCAAAAGACCTACAAAAAGACTGAACGAAAACAGTAACTGACGGAAGCGAGCGATGCTGGACCGGCCTGTCCTAATTTTCCACAGGCATGTCAAGTAAGACTGAAAAGAGCGGGGCGGTTTCCTGGGTCTCTTCTATAGGACCGCTGCGTTGAATGTATCGCCTTGGCGGGGGTCGCCTGTGGTGAATCCTTTTTTAAACCAACGTTTCCGCTGTTCTGACGTGCCGTGGGTAAAACTGTCCGGAACGACATATCCTTGGGTCGCGTTCTGTATCCGGTCGTCGCCCACCGCGCTGGCGGCATTCATGGCTTCTTCAAGGTCGCCCTCTTCTAACAGGTTCATTCTGGAAGCGTAATGGGCCCAGACGCCGGCCAGAAAATCGGCCTGCAGTTCCATGCATACCATTTGTTTATTGAACGCCGTTTCGCTGAGCCTGGAACGTTGGGACATGACCTGTTCACTGATGCCGAGGAGTGTCTGCACATGGTGGCCGATTTCATGGGCGATGACATAGGCCATGGCGAAATCGCCCGGCGCCTGAAACCGTTCGCGCAGTTCATTGAAGAAACTCAGATCAATATATACCTTGCGGTCACCCGGGCAGTAAAAGGGCCCGGTGGCGGAACCGGCATAGCCGCTGGCCGACTCCACAGCACCGGAAAAAAGCACCAGTTTCGGATATTCGTACGACCCGCCCACCTCGGGCAATAATTGGGTCCATACGTCTTCGGTTTCGGCAAGTACCACCGATGCGAACTGCGCCAGTTCCTCCTCCTCGGCGGTGGGCGTGTACTTTTGCGCCCCGCCCTGCATCTGCTCCATGGGCAGCATTTCCATGACCTGTTTCGGGTCGCCGCCGAGCATGTAGACCGCGAGTATCAGAACGATAACACCCATGCCCATACCGCCCCCAACCATACCCCGTTTCACGGGAAGGCCGCGACGATCCTCCACATTGGAACTCATTCTTCTGTCTCTCCAGCGCATGATAGTTCTCTCCTTCAGGTCTGCCGTTCTATGTCGCTTCCATTACCACAACACGCATATACCAATTATACAATGCCGGGGCCGCGTGGAGGGTGTTATTTGCCTGACCCGCCCCCTTCCGGTTACGGTGTCGGACAGCCTCGAACCAGCGCCTCGTGGAGGACCTGGCGTGCAGCATCCTCTTAGAAGGGACAATCATTCACCCCATGCACAAATTACGGCGTCCCCTGTTTATTCAGAAAGTTCTTTTATCCTCAAGTTGCGAAACTCGATTCGGTCACCGTGGCCCAGAAAACCAACATGCCCTTTCGTATTTCTCAGGCCAGGATGTGCTTCGCCGTCAAGGGTGCCCTTTTCGCCTGCTTTGGCCACGTCCGCGTCCACAATGGTGACACCGTTCAGAACAACGGTAATCTGAGTACCCTTTGCCCTGATCTCTTCCGTGTTCCACTCGCCGACGGGTTTCAGTTGGTCCCGTTTCGCGGGTACAACACCGTAGATGGAACCGTGCGCCTGGTAAGCATGTATGTCCTTGTACTTCGNNCGAATACCCACGCCGTTATTTGCGCCCGGGGTGAGTTTGAACTCAAACCGGAACACAAAATCGGAATACTCCTTTTCCGTGTATATATTGCCACCAGGTTTACAAACCATGCTACCGTCTTCCACGGCATACCCTTTCGTATCGCCGACCCATCCCGTCAGGTCTTTGCCATTGAAGATTGGTAAGAATCCTTCCTCGCAGGCATCCCCTGCAACGGCATTACCGTTCCATGCCGCAGGGCACAGCAGTGCGGCCGTTGAAATAAATAGCCAGAGGGGTAGTGTTTTCATAGTACGTACCTTATAGTAGAGGGTTCTTTGACTGGAAACATACAATGATGCTGTCGTAACGCTGGCGCAATGCAACCACGCCAACCGGTGTATTATGACACGACAGCCGGGCCGTCGCAACACGCCAACCTGCCTGAGAAACAGACGTTGGCCTATTCGGGCTAAATACAGGTGCGAAGCAGGGTCATCCACGGAAAAATCACTGCGGGATGATGCGGTTCTGATACGTTGGTCCGGCTTTCCAATGCTTTGAAAACCACGGTCCCATATGGTAGTATTTTCTCCACTTGCCCCGTAGAAGCATTCGAATTGGGCCGCCAAGGATATATACTGAGGGTCTTGGTGTGCCATTCGATATGTATTCCTGTGCATATCGCTGCCATTATATTGATTCCAAGATAAATCGTTCCCACGAACTGCAGGAGACAACGTATGGGAAGCATTGAAGTCAAAAATCCCGCTACCGGAGAGCTACTATATACCCTTTCAGAGTGCCCGGAAAAAGAAGTACAGGCTTCCTACAAGCGGGCCTGGGACGCCTTTGGGGTGGTCCGGAAAATGACGGTGCGCCAACGGGTGGAGGAAGCGGGCAAGTTGCGCCGGTATATGGTTGAGCACAAAGAACGCATGGTGGAACAAATCTGCCGCGAAACCGGAAAAAGCCGCACCGACGCCTTGATGGCGGAAGTGTACTCGTCCTTGGACATGATACGATATTACGAAAAAAACGCGGAGCGTATCCTGCGGGAACAAAAAGCACCTACCCCGATGGTGCTGTTTCCAAAGCAATCGCGGATTTGGTTTGAACCCCTCGGTCCCGTGCTGGTCATCGCCCCGTGGAACTACCCCTTTGTGCTGAGTTTTCAGCCAGTGATTTCGGCGTTTCTGGCGGGGAATTCGGTCCTGTTGAAATCCTCGAGCTATACCCCGATAAAAGGGTTATACGAAGACATGTTGGAAGGATCGGGTTTTGTTAAAGACGCCATACAGATTATTTACGGAACGCGGGCGACGGGAAAACGGTTAATAGACCTGAAACCCCGAAAGGTATTTTTTACGGGAAGCGTGGGGGCGGGGCGCAAGATTATGGCCCAGGCCGCGGAACACCTGATTCCGGTGGAACTTGAACTGGGCGGCAAAGACCCGATGCTTGTATTCGAGGACGCGGATTTGGGACGGGCAGCCACCGGCGCCCGCTGGGGTGGAATGGTCAACAGCGGACAAACCTGCACGTCGGTCGAGCGCATTTATGTGCAAGAGAAGGTCTATGAGAAATTTCTCGCGCTGATGAAGGAAAAATTAGAAGGACTCCGGACGCTGGAAGGCCGCACCGGTGATGCGAATGAACCTGAACTGGAAATGGGGTGCATGACAACGGATTTCCAGGTAAAGACGGTCACGGAACAAGTGGAGGAGGCCGTTCAGCAGGGAGCGCGCCTCATCACGGGCGGCCGTTGCGCACCCGGAACGCATAAATACGCCCCAACCCTGGTGGCCGATGTGACGCCGGATATGCGGATTGCAACGGAAGAATCATTCGGGCCGGTGATGGCCGCAGCCAAATTCCGGACCGAAGAGGAAGCCATCGCCCTGGCCAACGCGTCACCCTACGGCCTGAGCGCCAGCGTCTGGAGCGCGGACCTGGACCGTGCGGTACGCGTGGCGCGCGCCCTTGAAACCGGGAACGTCTCCATTAACAACGCCCTGGCCACGCAAGCCAATTCGGCCCTTCCCTTCGGTGGAGTCAAGGACAGCGGTTTTGGACGATATAAGGGCACATTCGGCCTATACTCATTTTGTAATGTCAAGTCAGTGCTGCTGGACAAAGGTACTCTAGGCCCGGATTTACATTGGCATCCCTATTCCCGTGAAAAGTATGCTCTCTTTTCACGGTTGCTGGAAGCTTTCTACAGGGATACAAAGCCGGCGTGGCTGCGACTTTCCCTGTTGGTCTTCAATTTGATGCGGCTGAACAGGCGCGGGTAGGGTGCAATTTCGGGAACATTAATCTTGAGTTTAGTTATGATACTTGGGAGTACCGTAAATATCTATCGTATACTTTCTGATTTTCTGACCTCATCGGAATTGCGAATGGCACTCGTAACAGACAAAAAAAACGGAGCGAAAAAGGACTGATGACAAAATAGCCATGAGTAACCCAAGAATACAGGAACTTTGCATAGATTGGCCATTTCGTTGTCTGTCCCTTTTTTGCGGTCTGTACGAAGAGGACTCTAAAAAACAGTGCCAACATGAATTCCGAAATATCATTATCAAACCCGGTCGAGGTCAGGAAGTCTGAATTTTGTAAACTGACCTTGGAATTGCCGTCGATTATAGGAGATGAACAATGAGTTTCCACCTTTTCCGACCGTTGAAAGGCTTTACCTGGGTCGTTCTGCTCGCCGGCGTTTCCGCGCAGGCGGCGCAATTCACTCCCCTTACGCCCTTTCCCTCGCCGCAAATTGATGCAAGCGCCCCGGCCTATCCCGGCGGCAACTTTAACGCCGGCCGCCTGCTTGATGGCGATGTGAAGACCGAATACGCCACCGATGGAAAAGGCACAAACACCTTCGTCGAATTCCGCTTTCCCGAAGAGGTACCTGTGGCCGCATTCAGACATGTCGATAGGAACGATCCCGCCACCATCGCGGCTTCGGAACTCGTCTTCATGGACGACCGGGGAACGGTTTTGACGTCGGTTGCTGTCACGCATGCCGGACTCCCGGCCGCGCAAACGGTCTTCATGCTTCCGTCGCCCGTTACGGCGCAGCGCGTGAAATGGCAGGTGACACAACTCGGTTTCCAAAATTACGGCACAGTCGGCGGTGCGGAACTCGCCTTCTTCACCGCCGGTGCGCCCGAAGCGACACCTGCACGCGACACCATAACGGTCAACCAGTTTCCCATACTCTCCACTTCCGCCGCAGGCCCTGTACAGACCCTGCACCTGACCATAACACATCCCTATGCGGAACCAGCGGATGCCGTGCTGCATCTTGACGGCGCGGAACCGCACCCGCTGCGCCTGGAATTCGGCACGCAGGAACTGGCGCTCATGGTTCCCGCAGTGGCATCGGAGACGGTGACGGTCGTCGATCTCGAGGTCGCGGGCGCGCGTGTGGGGCAAACCGAGGTGTCTCGCAAGCCCGTACGCCCCCTGACGGTGTACGTGCTGCCCCATTCTCACACGGATATCGGCTATACGGAAATTCAAACGGATATCGAAGACAAGCAGGTTCAGAATCTGCTTGCTGGCATGGAAATCGCCCGCCAAACCGCGGACTATCCCGCCGGGGCGCGGTTTGTGTGGAATGTCGAGGTGCTGTGGGCCGCAGACCTCTTTCTGAGGCGGCTGGGCGAGGACGCGCGGCAACAGTTTTTTGAAGCCGTGAAAGCCGGCCAGGTCTCGCTCAACGGCATGTACCTCAACGAGTTGACCGGCCTCTGTCGCCCTGAAGAATTGCTGCGCCTTTTCAAAATGGCCGCAGAGATGGGCGAGCGGACCAGCGTTCCCGTCGAGGCGGCGATGATCAGCGATGTGCCCGGCTATACCTGGGGCACCGTGAGCGCCATGGCGCACGCTGGTATCCGGTATTTCAGCGTCGCACCCAACTATTTCGACCGCATCGGGGACATCCTGGTGCAGTGGGAGAACAAGCCTTTTTACTGGGTAGGGCCGGACGGGCATTCGCGCGTGCTTGTCTGGATACCCTTCTGGGGCTACGCCATGTCGCACCGATATCACGCGATGACGCCGCAACTTGTCGAAGACTTCTGTAACGGCTTGGCCAAACGCGATTATCCCTACGAAGTCGCTTACGTCCGCTGGGCCGGTATCGGCGACAACGCCGTGCCCGACTCCTCGATTTGCGATTTTATCCGTGACTGGAACGAAACACACGTCTCCCCGAAATTTATCATCAGTTCGACCGCAGAAGCCTTCCGCGCCTTCGAAGCGCGCCACGGCGCCGAACTGCCGAGCGTGGCAGGCGACTGGACCCCGTACTGGGAGGATGGCGCAGGATCATCCGCGCTTGAAACCGCCATGAACCGGGCCAGCTCAGACCGTCTCGCGCAGGCGGAGACGGTCTGGGCGTTGACAAATCCCCGGGACTATCCCCGCGCCGCCTTTGAAGACGCGTGGCGCAATGTGCTGCTCTACTCCGAACACACCTGGGGGGCGTGGTGCAGCATCAGCGACCCCTTCCGCCGCGAAACGCGCGAACAGTGGACCATCAAACAATCCTACGCCGTCGCGGCCGACCGTCAGTCGCGCGATCTTCTCAGCCGTGCCCTTGCCCGGTTCAGCGGCGCCGCCGTCCCCGACGCCATCGACCTCGTCAACACCACGTCATGGACGCGCAACGAACTCGTCGTGCTGCCGAGATTCCTCTCCGAAGGCAAAGACCGCGTTGTGGAGGAGGACGGGCGCCCCGTACCTTCGCAACGGCTGCGCAACGGCGAACTGGTCATGCGGGCAACGGACATGCCGCCCCTGGCCGCGCGTCGGTATTTCCTGCAGCAGGACGCGCCCCACACGGACAAAACAGCCGCCTCGGCCGATTCCGAGAATGCCACGCTGGACAACGGCATCATACGCCTGCGTGTGGACAAACAGACCGGCGGCATTGCCGAGCTCTACCTCAACGGGCTCGAAGCCAATATCGTCGACAATGCCGACGGGCAGGCCTTGAATGAGTACCTGTACTTCATTGGAGACGACCCGTCAGAAGCCGGGCGGGCCGGGAAAGTCCGTATCCAAACCGGTGAAACCGGGCCCCTGGTCGCCTCGCTGCTGGTCAAATCCGACGCCCCGGGCTGCCACGCGCTTGAGCGCGAGATCCGCCTCACGGCCGGACAGGATGTTGTTGAGATTATCAACATGGTCGACAAGCAACGCCTGACAGCACCTCGCTACCACGCGCCCCGGGCCAAAGAAAGCCTCAACTTCGGGTTTCCCTTCGCGATACCCGGCGGCCAGTTGCGCCTGGAGGTGCCCTTCGGCGTCATCCGTCCCGACGCGGACCAGATTCCGAGCGCATGCAGGAACTGGTTTACCGTGGGCCGCTGGGCCGATGTGTCGAACGAGCAGTTTGGCGTCACGTGGGTGACGCTTGACGCGCCGCTCGTGCAGGTGGGCGGCCTGACGGCCAACCTTCTGAACTCGCAAACCAACCCGGAGGTCTGGCGCAAAGAAGTGGGCCCGACACAAAAGATTTATTCCTGGGCCATGAACAACCACTGGGGTACAAACTACCGCGCCTTCCAGGAAGGGCCGCACGTCTTTCGCTTCCTGCTCCGCCCCCATCGCGGCTACGATCCGGCCGCCGCCGCAAGGCTTGCGATTGCCGCCGGCCAGCCGCTGCTGCCCATAGCGGCCCGGGAAGGGCAAGCGATGGCATCTCCGCCTCTCGAACTGTCGCCGCCCGACATTCTCGTCTCCGGGCTTAAACCCAGCGATGACGGCCAGGGGCTCATCCTGCGCCTTTGGAACGCTTCGGCACGGGACACCCGGGCGGACATCACCGGACACGAGGCGGCACCGTGGAAGATCTGGCGGAGCGACATCAGCGAGCGGCCGCTCGAGGCTCTCGCGGGACCGGTAAGCATGCCCCCATGGGGCGTAGTGTCCCTGCGCGCAGAATAACAGAGAAGCGCGGAATGACCCCCGAGGTGCCGCAATAACAGGCCGCGCAATAAAGAGTACAAATCCCTATAACCACGTGTTGTCCATATCTCCATTCCAGCCACCTACTTGTTCTTGCGGTAAACAAGTACAGCCGACTTTGGTTTTTCACGCAAAACGATTTCGACGCCCTCTTCGAGGAATTGCCTTCCTATCTTTTCAGTGACATCGGAGGTATCCAGATTCGTCAGTGTGTAGGATGCGTCAACTTCTACGCCATGCAGCATTACACGCAGTGACTCCTCGGCGCTGTTTTCCCTGCGAAATGCCTGGACCATGCCTTCGCCGCGTTCCGGACAGTCGAACTGCCAGGCCATCCATACGGTGTCTTCCAGGCTGTAGGGGGTCAGCGGATAGAAATCGCCAAATAAATACTCCTTCACCAGGCGCCACTCTCCGACCATGCGAAGATAGTCGGTCCAATCGAGTCCTTCCTGTCTTGGCGCCGGGCGGGCGAGGGCGAACCGCGGGCACCAGAGGCTTCTTGCCGTGTAGTCGTCTCTGTCGGGCGTGCCGCTTCCAAAGTAGGGAATCCACTGGGCTAAACCGTAGGTCTGGCATTGCTGCGTGTACTTCGGCTCTCCAAGGTAATCACTGCGTAGCAACGGCAGGCCGCGACGGAGCGTTTCGAGGTCATTGCGGCGGCCACCGCTGGCGCAACTGTCTATCGGCATGTTCGGGTGACGCCGGAGCAATTCATCCCAATAAGCAAGGTACCCCTGCACGTGCAGGTTCTCGCTCATACCCTGCCGGTCGGGCGTATCCGCGTTACGCCAGAACACCAGCGGGTCCATATTGAAATCCTGCCGGTAAAGATCGATGCCCTGCTCTGTCAGCATCCGGTCAATATGTTCAGTGAGCCATTGGCGCGCTTCCGTATTGCCGAGGTTCAACAAATGGACATCCGTACCGGCATCCTTCCCGTTGAAAAGCCATTCAGGGTGCGTATCCGCCAGCCACGTGCCGGGTGACACGCGCTCGGGTTCAAACCACACGCTGAATTTCACGCCCTTGGAGTGGACATAATCGGCGACTTCCTTGAGCCCTTTCGGGTAACGTTCCAGATCGATCTCCCACGTGCCGACCTTCGGCCACCCCGTATCGCCACACGGATACCAGCCCGCGTCAATGACCCACAGGTCCGGTTTCGCGCCCGCATCGATATAGGCCGCGGCGTACTTGATCTCATCGGCCGCGTTGCTCCGCAGGCCCGGATAGAAATCCGTGGTGCACATGATGAGAATCGGCGGCATGGGCTTTCCGCCGGGCTTGGGCGTGTTGTGGGCCAGCATCCACCGCCGCCAGAGATTCTGTGACCGCGCGCTGTCCGAACCTTTCCAGAACAGCAACGCCATCAATGGTGTCCGAATCTCCTCGCCGGGCTTCAGACGCAGGTGTGTCACCTCCTGGCCGGCTACGGTCTGCAAAGCCCTCGCCCCGTCGCGCGTGAAACGCATTGCCCACTGTCCGGGCCAGCCAATCGCAAGAATCACCCCGCCCCCGGGCATGGCGAGGTTGTAACAGGGAAACGCCTTGTTCGTGGGGCGTCCGCCCTCGGGCGCAAACTTCTGAACCACATTCGGGCCCAGCATTATTTCATACGGCTCATAACTGTCCGGAACGCAATAATCTCCCTTGATGCCTCTCAAAACGAATTCTCCACCCTCCGTGCGTTCCCATCGGACATCGAGTCCCTGGATATTTTCGATGAGCGGCGTGTCCGTCGTCCCCGTATTGCGCAGATAGACGGTCCATTCAACGACTGGAAAATCGCCATAGGAGACAGACACGCAACGCACTTCTATCCCTGTTTTCGCATCGGTCCACCGATGTGTTCGTTTTGTCCGGATATCGTCGAGGTTGCTTTCCTCCTGGGTAAATGTGCAGGCTGCGAGCACTTCGCGTGACGGTTTGCCGTCATACAGGAACGAGAACACAGGCCCCGCGCTCGGATCCCCCGTCAGCGCCGTTGCGGCCCAGCGTTGCGCTTCGGCCATTTCGTCTGCCGTCGGAGAAACGGTCCAAGCGCATGGGAGACAGCAGTTCACAAAACAAGCAAGAACAACAAACAACCCTCTCTGGCGCATGCCTCAAATCTCCTTCCTGTTTTCCTTGTTTAGTTTATTTCTGACCTGATAATTCCATGAGTATACGTTCCAATCCCCGCAATAGCAAGCGCCGCATTCGACCGGCATCATCAGCGCACATTGCATCGCAGGTATGTGACCTGCGCCAACAACTGGAAGACACTATGATATACCGATTTAAAAAGCGTTTTACTTTCATGGTTCCTTATCCAGAACCGCATCAAGGAAACAATCTCCGGCCATGAAAGAAGGCCTGTCGATTTTCCCCCGTACGTCTGTGGTATCATCGGGAAGCACCGAAGAATACAGAGCGGATTACACGTTTCGAGGAAAGAAGATGCACCGCGACCATCATAACGCCAAACGGCATAGCCACGTTTTCGATCAGGACCGGAAACGCCCCGGCGAACGTCGCACCTTGATCGTCATTGCCATTACCGGCGTGATGATGGTCATTGAAATCGTCGCGGGCATACTTTTCGGGTCGATGGCGCTGCTTGCCGACGGTCTTCACATGGCCTCACACGCGGCAGCACTGAGCATAAACGCCTTCGCATATGTCTATGCGAGAAAGCACGCGACCGATCCCCGATATAGTTTCGGAACGGGAAAGGTTAACGCCCTGGGCGGCTTCAGCGGGGCACTGCTGCTGGCACTTTTTGCCCTGCTCATGGCGTGGGAAAGCGCCCGCAGGATGCTCAGCCCGGTGGAAATCGTTTTCAACCAGGCCATCCTTGTAGCCTTTCTTGGCTTGATTGTCAATGGGATATGTGTCATTATCCTTGGCGGAAACGGCCATCAGCACGACCATTCACATCCCGATGGGCTTCACGATGCGCGGGAAAACCATCAGCACGACCATAACCTGCGTTCCGCATACCTGCACGTGCTTGCCGATGCCCTTACATCGGTACTCGCGATTCTTGCCTTGTTCGCCGGCAAATATCTTGGCCTGGTCTGGATGGACCCGTTGATGGGTGTTGCCGGTGCGTTTCTCGTCGCCCGATGGTCCATCGGCCTTTTGCGTGCAACCGCCGCTGTTCTCCTGGACCACCAGGGCACGGAGGCCATCCGGCGGAGCATACGGGAAAGCATCGAAAGCGATCCAAACAGCACTGTCGCGGATCTTCACCTGTGGTCAATCGGACCGAATATCCACGCCGTAATGCTTACAATTGTATCCTGCACGCCGCAGACGCCCGATTACTACAAACAACGCATTCCGCAACAGCTGGGACTGGAACACATCACCGTTGAAGTTCACCAGTGCCTTCCTTCCCATACCCCTGAAGCGGAATAAACCAGTTACAGAGCACAACGGACACCGGCATTGCCCGCGACCCAACCACACCGAATCTATTCAAATGAGAGAGAGAACGGCTATTATGAATCCTGCCGGGGGGTGTGGTAAGTTTAGAATCGTATTACTACTTGGATAGGTTGTCCGGTTCAACGAGGAACAAATCTATGAGGCCCTACAGTCGCCGCGATTTCCTGACGGCCCTTGGCTGGGGAACACTTGCCGCATCGGGCGTCCAAAGCGTTTGGGGCGCGCCGATTCATGAAGGGAGCCAAATTGTCGAAGCGGGAAAGAGCATTTCTCGCGGCGGTCCCGCGATTCTGGAAAATGGCGCGGTGGTCCAACCGCGCCGGGAGATTCCGGTGCTGCGGGAAACCGACGTTCTGGTGGTCGGCGGTGGCACGGCAGGCGTTGTGGCGGCGCTCTCAGCGGCGCGGGCAGGCGTGCGCGTAACCCTCGTGGAACGGTACGGCTGTTTCGGCGGGCTCTGGACGGCGGGCCTGGTGCTGATCGTTTTGTCCAGTCATGTCCGCGCCGGCGGCAACCATCAGAAGATGGTACACGGCATCGGCGATGAGATGCTCGCGCGCATCGCGGCCATGCGCCACGGCGCGGTCAATTATGGCCCGGACAGCAAACAAGACACGACCACGGACCCGGAAGTAACCAAGTACGTGATGGCGTCTATGCTTCGGGAGGCCGGGGTTGACATCCTGCTCAACGCCTGGGTGACGAATGCCGTCATGGATGGCAACGTAATACGGGGCGTTCTCTTCGAAAGCAAGTCGGGCTGCCTGGCCGTGAAAGCCAAACAGGTGGTGGACGCCACGGGTGACGGGGATGTGTTTGACGCAGCCGGCGCCGAAAGCGTGCCCCATATCCACCGCATCGGCCTAGTCCATCGCCTGGGCAATGTGCCGCCAACGTTAGATTCGAAATCGCTGAACCTCGGTTCAGTGACCCCGGTGCCGGGCGTGCGCTGGGTGAACATGCAGGGGCCACAGGGCGATTGCCTGGACATTGAAACCCTTACCCAGTGCGAACTCGACGGGCGCGAGGCTATATGGCGCCGGGTGAAGGAGATACAGGAAAGCGCCGGCGGCGAACAGGTGTTTGTCCTCGATGTAGCGTCCCAGTTGGGCGTGCGCGCGTCGCGCACCCTTGCGGGTATGGAAGAATTGCGTCTGGAGGACTGGAAACAGGAAAAACAGTATCCGGACGTAATAGGCATCGGCGGTGATTATGAGTTCATCCCGGGACGGGGCTGTCCCATTCCCTATGGTGTCCTGGTGCCTAACAGTATAGACAACCTGCTTGCGGCGGGACGCTGCGTGGCGGCGGACAACACCATGCTCAACTATACGCGCCTCATCGCGCCCTGCATGCTTACAGGTCATGCGGCTGGCGCGGCGGCGGCCCTGGCGGTCACAAGCAACGTGGCGCCCCGCGAGGTGGAGGTGCCGGTGTTACAGGACATGTTACGACAACAAAAGGCCTACCTGGGATGAAAGGCCCGAAAAAACGCACCGTTGCCAGAATAGCCCTGCTTGTTGCCCTCCCCGTGATCGCCTTGTGGTCATTCCCGAGGGCGCTTGGCGTCTTCCTGCCGATGCTCAGCCCTTTCCTGGGCCTGACCTCGGTAGTGGCCACACGCACGGTGGGAATCGCCCTGGCAGGCACGCTGCCCATGACAGCGCTCCTCATCTGGCGGCGTCGCTTCTTCTGCCGCTATCTGTGTCCCGTGGGGTGGGTCAGCGAAACCTGCGGCAAGATGAGTCCGCAACCCTGGCGCGGGTATATGCGCCTCCCCCGCCTGGGTCAAGGCGCGGTCCTGTTCACCCTCGGCGGCGCACTGGCCGCGGTCCCGTTCTTTCTGGTGCTGGATCCCCTCGCACTGTTTATCGGCACCGTGGGCACAACAGCCTATTGGGGATACGGCCTTTGTTTTGCCGGCGTTGTGTTAATAAGCCTTCTTTTCCCCGGCCTCTGGTGCGTGCGGTTGTGTCCGCTGGGCGCCTGTCAGGATCTGGTCGCTGACCTGAAGAATCTGGCTGGGCGAAACCGATCCGGAGGAACCACCGTGGTTACGGACGCCGGACAAGTTCCCCGGCGTATCTTCCTGGGCCTCTGCGGCGGCGCCGCCACGGCAACGCTTGTGAACCATCTGCCGGTGGCCGGGGATACGGTTCCCCTGCGTCCGCCCGGGGCCGTGGATGAACTCACCATGCGCGCCCTGTGCGTTCGCTGCGGCAGCTGCGTGCGCGCGTGCCCGGAAACCATCCTCCATTCCGACCTGACGCCGCCTGACCTTACAGGATTGCTTCTACCTGTGGTGCGGTTTAAGGCCGGTCACTGTCGCGATGATTGCGCCCGTTGCGGCGAAGCCTGCCCCACGGGTGCCATCGCCTGCCTGCCCGTTGAGGAAAAGAATGAACGCAAAATCGGCCTTGCCATCGTTGAGCACGAGGCCTGCTTGCTTGCCCGGGAAATCGAATGCGGCGTCTGTGCCGCCGTTTGCAGGCGCGGCGCCATATTTCAGGACTTTTCAAAAGACAGCTATACCGCCTCCATACGCATTGATGCGAAACGGTGCAACGGCTGCGGCGCCTGTCTGCCCATCTGCCCGCCACGAGCAATTCGCGTAAAAGTTCCTCTCTGTTCGGACTCCAGCGGGCATAACCCAAGGGCGACCGCGCGCACGCTTCGTCAATGGTCTCTTCGAGCAGGGTTGTGAGCCCTGTGATCGCCTCCGTTGCATTGGCGTTGGCCGGGTCCAGCCATTCTCTCAGCGCTTCCGAACGCAGAAGCGCGGCTGTAATCTGTTAACATACGCCGTCGTGTATTTCATTTCCAAGCCTGCGCCGTTCGTCATCGGTAATGCGGGCCACTTCATGCTCCAGCCGACGTCGCTCACGCATCTCCTCTACAAGCCTGCGACAGGCGACGTTTCGGTCAGCCAAGGATTGCATCAGCATGTCGTGGAACCGGTCCAGCAACACCATGACTTGCAACAGGACGGCCATCAGGGCAATCCCCTGAAACCACACGAAGGCCGGCGACTCAGCTTCTTGTCCTCCCTCAGGAACAAGCGCGCCGAGCAGTATTGAAGATGTGCTCAGGAAAGGAACGAACAGGAGGACCAGGATGCTAATCCCCGTGGCCAGGCGTCCCTTGTCTCTTATGACGACAGATTGAAAACAGGGAACAAGCGTAAGCACCCTGATATAGTTTCCAGACTATTTCCAGGAATCGGTGTTCATCAGACTGTCATGGGGCCAATACCCAACACAACGGCGGCGCGGCGTCTCCGTCATAGACATAGTATTCGCCGTTCTGCCACAGGTAAGCCGCCCGTATGGCGTAGCCAATGGGATTGGTGCCCTGCTGCCAGCCTGTAAGATAGCCGATGGCTTCTCCCAACACGATGCGGAAGTCCGCGTTGCTATCCGCCGGATGGGGAAGCGCCGGGCTGGTGGCAATGCAAAGGCTCCTGTCGGCATATAGTGAGTATGGTACGCTGTCGGATACTTGCAGGGAATCACCGTCACCTTCGGGGGAATTGGACCACAGGAACCAGCAGGACGCACCGCCCACCCCCATGATGGAAATCCATCCATTGCTCAACGAGACCTGTTCGGGCAGCGCCGCTTCATATTCCTTGAACGTATAGGCGCCCTGTCCCAGCAGCCCCGTATCAGTAACCAGGGGCTGCACAAGCATTTCCTTTACCAACGCTCCCGGCGCCCCTGCATCATCCGCATACAACGCGATTTGGAATACATCCGGTTCCGGCCGATCACATTCAACGAAACCCGGCATCCATTCCAAATCGATGCCCCACCAGCGCAGGGCCGTAATGGGTCCCGTTAACCCGGAGAAATTTTCAAAACACTTGTATGGGGAAACATCACTGCTGGTATTTGCCGCCCAGGAACCCTCCACCGGCATATAGGGCCGTTGCGCGAAAGTGGTTTTGTCTATGCAGGAAGCGTGGACCAGCAGCGACACCTCCACCGTTGCGATGCCGCCGGCGTCACTCTTGAAACCCGCCGTGAAAGCTTCCAGTGAATTCAAAGGCCGGCCGGCCGCGTCGGCGGTGATGTCCACGGTTGCCGTTGCGCCGGGCGCCAGCGTTCCTGCGGCCGGGCTGAGGGTCAGCGGAGACGCGCCCCGAAGCCACAGCACGGCATTGCGGAACAGTTGCGCCACATCTCCTGAATGACGCGGATCTGACCCCGCGATAAACAGGTTAATCCCCACGATACTGGCACCCTTGGTCGCCACCATGGGGAGGTCCCCGGTCCAGGAGGCAACGAGCACCGAACCATAGACTAACGAAACGTTCCAATTGTAAAAATTCTCAAGGGCGGTAATGCCTGCCATAATCGGATGGGCGGCGTCATAGGCCCCCAGTGTTCGGGTCGCGTAGGTGGAGGTCGCATCCGCACTGAAAGCCATATACCCCCCCGTCAGAAAGCGGCCCGCTATATTCCAGCCTACACCGGAGGTGACCGCCGCGTGAATGACCTTGCCGCCCGCGTCCACATAGTCCGCAAGCACGTTTCCTAGAGCGGCCCCGTCCAGAAAACTATAGTTGCTGGCGACCAGCACAACGTCATACTTCAAGAGCGTTGCCAGGTCGGGGTTTTCATAGCGCGCGTTTAGATAATCCACGACGCCGATGCCTGTCACGCTGCGCAGTGCTTCCAAAAATGGCCCCGGACTATCCGCGCACACGAACAAGACCCGGGCGGTTCCCGATGTCCAGGAGATCGGAAAGTCCAGGGTATTTTCCAGGGTGATCTGTTGCGTTTCCACCCCATCGGCAGGCACGGCGAAATCCAGGGTCGCGGGAGAAACGCTAAGGGAGGCCCCGCTTGCCCCGTTCAGCAAATATATTTCGTTTTCATATAACTCGATCATGTCATTCTTACCGTCGCTGTCGCCATCCTGGTCTACAACACCGGGGATAAAGGCGTTCAAAAGGATGCGCCCGGTTTGATTGATGACTAAGGCCGCCTCGTTCGGTTCCTCCGAAACGGTAAATCCTGCCGCTGCCGTACCGGTAGTCGTGCCGATGCGGGCACCGTCTACCGAACAGGGGTTGATAAAAGAAGCCAGGTCCGGCACCGTGTTCGGCGTAGTGAACAACGGGGACGGATTCCATACGTAGACTGGCAGGGGGCTATCATAGTTTTCGCCGACAGTAACTCCCAGAGCATTTATGACAAAAGGTTCATCCGTGTGCTCTTTTAGTTCATAGCTGGAAAAGATAATGCGACCCTGCACGGCGTGATAATCGTACAGCGCGTCATAAACACCGTCTGATATAGACGGAGAATAGTTTTCCAAGATAATGAGGTCCCATTCGCCGGTACGTATGGCGAACTCCAATTCATATTCGTTCTCTATCCAGGTGACATTCGTGTATCCCAAGTTTGCCAAGGCGGGGCTGGCAAAGTCCTGTGATGACCCGCAGGTATTCATGAAAACCAGTACCCCCGTGCCGCCTTCCCGGATAGCGCAGATGTCATCCATGACCCAGGTGGGTGCAGTACAGTTAAAGGTCACTTTTGTAATGCCGAGCCCCATCACACGCAGACGCTGCATGCCGGACCCGACTGTAGCCGTCACCGCGTGTATGACACTACCGCCCACATTACGGGCGGTAAGCGTTACCTCTCCACCATTCTTGGCGCCGAAAGCAGCCTCGAAAAAGACAATGGATTCATCAAAAAGAATGGTCTCCGGCCCCTTGGGAATGCCACCATCTGACAACGTCGAAGAGGTATTGAAGGCGAGAAAGTTGGGTGAAGAATACCCGGTGACATTGAAGCCACTTCCCTCATTGAGTACGGCGCCGCCATCGGTTCCGGCCGGGCCCTCAAAGTGAAGTCCCAAGCCCACGTATTGCTCCGTCAATCTTGTGGTAGTGAAAAATCCTGACGGGGCAGTCAATTCGTCAAAATCAATTTCAATGTCGCAGTCCGTGGAAGACACTTTTAGTGCGGGGACTTTGTTGGAAGGTAAACCAGGGGCGGTATCTTCCGGTTCGGATATGGGGAAAATACCCGCGGAAGTCTCTTCCGCGTTTATGATGCCCGCCATACCGCACATAATTAGGATAACCGCCAGCGGCAGGCTGCTTCTATAAGACTGCCTGCATGCTAAAGGGTACGTGTTCATGAGACTGCCTTTCCGTGGTGCCAACTTGCCTATAGTATCCACAGTAACCGAATCTTTTGCGGTTGCCCTGGTACAGTGCAGGCAACGCTTTTACAAAGCACAAGAGTAACATAACTTTCTTAGTTTACGGTAGTTGCGCTTGATTGTCAACAAAAATCGTCATCAAACATACCGTCTTGGGAAAAAAGCGTTTCCAGCCTACTGAATTACTTGTTTTAGGCGCTTACGGCCATTTCGCTGACAATTAATTATGAGTTTGAAAATACTGGGAGCGCCGNNTTTCGGAAAAAATGCCGGCAAGGATGCCGGCGCTCCCAGTAATACAATACAAAGATAGTTGCGCCGCAGGCGCCACTTTTTCCAGGCAAAGTCCCGGAAGAAGCGTAGGCCCTTCTCCGGCAGTTGACACCTCAGCAGGCTTTACCCTATAGTATGCGCAGTCCGGTACCCCATCGCCCGGGCGCCAACCAGCCGGCGAAGGAGAAGTCTGTCACGCTCACTGCGGGGCGTAGTGCGGGAAACCCGCCGTACCAAGGCCTTCGGCCAACGAGTGAAAATATGAAAGCATCAACTACAGAGAATTCGGGTCAAGCGCTTCACGAACCGCCGCTCCCTCCGGAACCGGAGAAAACCCGGGCGAGCGCCTTCGGCGAGAAACTAAACGTTGTGATTAGCAACCTGCCCCCGGACCAGATCACCCTTGCGGAGATTCGGGATCTCGTCGGCCACGAAGGCTTGCTGCTGCTT
>MTKZ01028061.1_pt1 | contig 26422 bp, 19 predicted proteins | sample 1042781 | NCBI WGS metagenome assembly MTKZ01 (sample SAMN06212207, study PRJNA360539) | anaerobic digester metagenome | biome: Wastewater treatment plant; material: sludge; isolation source: anaerobic digester fed with sludge from wastewater treatment plant | place: Denmark: WWTP Viborg ... | reverse complement strand
GGTGGAGCAGCTCGCCGAGCCTCTCTTCTGGCAGCTGGATGAGAGGCACGGCATGATGTTCAAGAAGGTTGTCTCCACAGGAGAGAGCGGCAGCCTGTTGGAGGATTCTCTCAAACGGCTGGAGAAGCAGGCCCGGCTCTACAAGCCCTTCGAGGTGTTCGGCCCGGATGATATCGACTGGAGGGCAGGAAAGGTTAAGAGGCTGGACCTTCTGGCCGGAGCTACCCTAGTCGCCAGTCAGCTCACCCTCTTTTACAAGATGAAGCATGAGGGCAGGATTCTTTTCGGAAGAGACATCCGCCCGGAGATCCAGCCGCGCTTTACCCTATGGGAGAAGCTCAAAGGAATCTGGGTGCCCCAGAGCATCGCCTTCGCCTCCCTCATCCTGGCTCTGCCCCTGCCCCAGAAGGCGGTGGACTATGCCGTCAAGGCATTATTTTATGAGGTGGAGTCGGTGAATATCTTCCAGAAGAACCTGGTCCCGGCGGGGCAAGAGAAGGTAGCGGGATTTGCCTCGGCCACAGAGTTCGATGATCAGCTGATGGATGCGGTACGCTTCTTCCTGGAGCGAAATCTGGGCCTGCTCGGCGAGGAGAAGATAGAGTTCGTCCGGGAGGCGGCAGAGATAAAGAGGCAGGGATTTCAGGGCAGCAGATGGGATGCCCTAGAGCTCTGCCGGAGGGCTTTCTGGATCATATGGAGCACCAATGCTGCGGTAATAATCAAATGGGGCGGCAGTTTTTGAGAGAGTATAGTGGCGTTGACAGCATGAAAAATCTCCTGGCCCAGGCCATGCTTTTGATTCGATCTTTGTGAGCCGTTTTATTTCTGAAATCAACTCGCGATATTTTTTGAGTTTCTCTTCAGGACGCGATACTTGAATCCTTAGTTGGTGCCAGTGTTGCAATTATGGTGGCAACCGCGGTTCAATTCCTAAAAGCGTGTTCCTGAACTAACATGAAAATACGGAAAATTTTTAAAGATAATTATCGCACCAAGTCATACTGGACGTAGGACCGATACCCTTTTCAGGTATATTACTGATAATTAAAATTCAGGAGTTGACGGAATGGATGACTTGCGGGCTGTCTGTAGCTGAGATAGAAATCCTCAATATTCTCTATGGAGACCGATGTCTTGCTCGGAATCGTAGCTTTAATCTGGGGAAAATTTCCAGGAAATTCAGATCTGTGCATAACTTAGATCCCAATGATGTAGCAAACACGCTTGAAAATAAAGGGTATCTTGGATCTGTGCCAAAAAGTGCTATCAAATACTATATATCCGACATAGCAAGAGCTTGTTATGCAATAAATCAACATGGTGGGAATGCCACCGAAGGAAGAATTCTTCCTCGAAGAACTTTCAAGCTGTAAAGCTAACTTTACAGGCATGTCAAAAAGGATAAATAGAACGAGATCACCGGTGTAATGGGGTGAACTGCTTTGGTTAGGCCATTCGAGAAGATATTTGGCGATACTAGCGAGTTACGAGTAATACAATTCCTCCTTCCCATGAAGAAATACGAGTTTAATATGAGCGAATTAGCGGAAGGAGCGGATGTTAGCCGGCAGGCTCTTAACAATGTTGTGAGAAAGCTCTTAAAATGGAACGTATTGAAAATAAAGAGCAAGCATCTTAATGCAAATTATTATTCACTTAATGAAGATTCTGGATTTGTAGAGGTATTTGAGAACCTGAACAATCGGATCATAGAGCAAATTCTTGGAGAAGAAGTATTGGATGAAATAGCGAAATATTCGCTAGAGCGGCATGCTCAAATGCTGTCAGTCGAATCCACATTAGATAGCCACGTAGGTGGATGGACAGCGGAAGCGGGCTGCACTCAGGACGAATGGTCACAAATAGCTTTCGAGGGATGTGAAAGATATGCCGCCGCGTGAGGAATTTTTCAAAAAAGAGTTAATAGAAGAGCTTAGGCGAGTCGAGGCTCTAATTCGCAGGGAACCGTCGATAGAAAAGAAAATATATTATTTTTCAGGGGCGTATGGAGCAACGAGTCGAACATACAGATATGTATTTTCAAAGGAGGTTCTCATTGCAGATATACTATTACAAAGCACGTATAATATGTTGAAAGAACGACTACAATTACTCCGAAGCGGAGATCGAAATGTTTCTCCTGATGGTATCATTTTTGATAAAATCTGTGATGGATTAAAGGATCTAGCTAACAACATCGAATCCGGTAATAGTATTATTGGTCCCCTTGAGACCATTGTAACTGCGGGATTTGTTGCGACGGGACCAGGAAATTTTATGCGGGAAAAGGGAGATGTAACATTATAAATTTATCATTTATTTTATTAGGTGGAGTCGGTGAACATCTTCCAGAAGAACCTGTTTCGGCGGATCAAGAGAAGGTAGCGGGATTTGCCTCGGCCACCAAGTTCGATGATGAATTAATGGATGCGCTACGCTTTTTCCTGGAACGGAATTTGGGCCTGCTCGGCGAGGAGAAGATAGAGTTCGTCCGGAAGGCAGCAGAGATAAAGAGGCAGGGATTTCAGGGCAGCAGATGGGATGCCCTAGAGCTCTGCCGGAGGGCTTTCTGGATCATAAGGAGCACCAATGCCGCGGTTATAATCAAATGGGGCGGCAGTTTTTGAGAGATGACAGTGGCATCGACAGGGCAGAAAGATCTCCTGGCCCAGGCCATGCTTTTGATTCGATCTTTGTGATCTCTTTTTCGGATTTGTCAAGCCAGCGTCCTTGGATTTCTCCCCGATCTCCCGTCCAGCTGAATTTCTTAGGTCCGCTCCCGCTGCTGGGCACGCCAGGATTGCCGGCCCCCTGGGCGGCATTAGGCGGTCCATGCTGCTGTTGTTGCTGGCCTGCTGCCGGTGGTTATTGCTGCGGTTGGGTGTCCCCGCCTGCTGGTGGATTCTGAGCAGGAGGCGTGCCAGCTGCTGAAGGTTCGTTATCGGCCATAGGAATGTACCCCCCTCCGCTCATAGCCCGGAGTTAGCTTATGGTGAAAAGATGATTGGAGAAGATGCCATAATGCTAGTGTCTCTTTATATCAATTTATATATTTCTATTATGACAAAAATTACTTTGCACGTAGAGTCCGATGGCTTGCATATAAAAGTGGTGGATTTTTCAGTAATGTAATCGATGATATTCATCAAGAGTTAAATGTGACCAAGTATGTTAAAATTCTATAATCAATCTTTAATTTAAGTCTCGTCAAGGTATAATTTCATTGCTTAATTCTGGCAAACCGATTCGGCTTAGGTAAAATGAGAATCTCTGACAGAGGGATTCTCTGAACAATTCTTCAATAGACGCTACATAATGCTCGGGATAAACTTGATATAAAAACTTTACCGGAACTGTATAATAATGTTTAAAATCTATAATTAATTCTGGAATTTGAAACTGTGTATAGCTTGGCAAATAGTGATATCGTGGATCAAGATTTTTTTTAATTTTTTTCCAGTTGTCACCACCTTTTTTCTCCATTTGCATTTCTAATTCTTTTAAATGAACTCCATCTTTAAACTCAGCCATAAGATATGCAGGACAAACAAGTATAGATTGAAGATATGCATCATGTTTTTCCGCATCTTGATCATTTCTATTTTTAAAATCATGATCTAGATCACAATCCTGAGAAAGGATTAATATGTATGGAAAATTAATTTTGGTGATTAGTGAGATATCATTTGTGTCTTCACTGGTGATATCCCATTCAATAGACATAACATCTTTGAGAATATCACCTTGCACCACCCTGCCCGCGTTGTGCATGCGATAATATTTATTAATCCGACTCAATTGGCACACGCGCAATTACCCTTCTATTTATCATGACTTTTGGATATTGTTCTAGCTTTTCAGAATCTTGATTGATTATGCTATCCATGAACAGAGAGCAAATCTTAGCCGATATCGCACTTGTTTCAGTGGATTCTTCTGAAGGATAATCAGCCTCACTCATCACTAATCACACCCATTATTTCTCTTAGCCCATCCAAGATTGAACTTTCGAAAAGGCTCTTTATTTCCTCGTGAAGAATGGTTAACATGGCGGGCACCTCGTTTATATTTATTTCCTCTGTTGAATAACAGTCATAATCTAATATAAATTCCTTCCTTGCGATTGGATTGGGATACTCTGGATTTACCATTCCATAATAAAATTGTACTTTATAGAAGTCCTTATTCAATTCCATTCGGCCGATAGCACGGGAAATATTCCTTTTATCTGTTGAGAATTCCAGCATTGAGATCAAATACGGGTTTATAAAAGAATGCCAGTCGAACGTATCACCATCTTTTATACTAATATTATTTATATATCTCAAACCGATACGTTTTATTAGAACATTACCATAAACTTTATGAACGGCCTTTACTATTGACTCGACTAATTCATTTAATTCAGCAGAGCTTTTATATGAGTTAAATGATAAATTTAAATTGGATGGCTCTGATTCAAACATAAGTATGGTTGTTTTATCTGCATTACTAAATTTATTACTGACTACAATTCGTTGAAATTGTTTAACAGAAGGTTCTTTATCCTTTGATAAGCCCATTGTTGCTTCAAGGTGAATTTTTGAGATATCTTCTCTATTAGGAAAGTCCCTTTCTAGGATTTTTGAAAAATCATTTAGGAGTTTCTTGCCTTGACTAATCGGCTGCGCTAGATCTATTCTAAATATAACATTTTTTAAATATGAATTCTCGTATCTTTTTCCCATTTTCGCAGTTCCCTTGGCATAGTTCTCTATAGTTTATCTGAGCAGATCTTTGCGTTCTCTCAATGTAAAAGGATTTCGCATCAGATTGGTTTTCTCTCAATAATCACTCTTATGGTTTCAAACCTCGCATCCCGCCGGCTTCCTGTAATCCTTGGCCAGCTTCTGGTATGTTGCTGAATGCTCTTTATGATGCAGACAGTGGCCCATTTCATGGTCCAGAGCGGTTCTCGGTTCATGCACAATGAACTATCGATACTGTAACATAGACATCTACTTAAGCCAGAATACTCACTTTTGTCCGGAGCAGACTTCATGATAAAGCGGCAGAGGCAAAACCCTTGAAAGCATTCTGGGAGATCCTGCGGCCATTCAACTGCCTGATGGCATCAGCAGCGGCCATGATCGGCCTGGCCCTGGCGGGAGGAATGGAGCCGGAGCCTGCCGCACTCATCTTCATCATCGTTTTTCTTGTCACCGGAGCGGGAAACGCCGTCAACGACTATTACGATCGAGAAATAGATGCCATCAACCGTCCCGCCCGGCCCATTCCCAGCGGCAGGATATCCCCACCGGCAGCATTCCGCTATTCTCTAGCCCTCTTTATAGCCGGCTGCCTCCTTGCCTGGTGGATTAACCCCATCTGCCTGATTCTGGCCGCCTGCAACTCCGCTCTGCTCTTTCTTTATGCCCGAAACCTCAAGGCCATGCCCCTCTCGGGCAATATCACCGTGGCCTTCCTGACCGGCTCCACCTTCCTTTTTGGCGGCGCTGCGGTGGGAATGCAGGGCCTCCTGGCCAATCTCATACCATTCTTCCTCTCCTTTCTGGTGAGCATGAGCCGGGAGATAGCCAAGGACATAGAGGACATGGCCGGGGATGTGGCCGGAGGGGCCCGAACCCTGCCCATAATGGCCGGAGAGCGGATCTCCCGGGCCCTGGCCGCTGGATTCGCTCTGACCGCTATAGCTCTCAGCTTTCTGCCTCCTTTGGGCAAGGGATATCTGGCAGCGGTGGCAGTAGCGGATATTCTCTTTTTATTATCGGTGAAGAAGATCCTGCAAGGAGATGCTACAGGAGCGCAGAAGGCGCTTAAGAAGGGAATGGCGGTGGCGCTGGTGGCTTTTTTGGCGGGTGCTCTGCTTCCCTGAACCAACTCCGGAGAAAATCAAGCGGCTGGAGTCCGATGGAAAAGCCAGCCAGGATAATAGATCCGCTGGATGGGCTATGAGCTCTGAACTGCTTTTCTTAGGCAGAAAATAATTTAAGCTATCTGGCTAATTATATTCTGTGACCGTCTTTAGAGCTTATGATGTTCGGGGCGTTTACCGCACCGAGCTTACGGAAGATCTGGTGAGAAGAGTTGGCCAGTCATTCGGCTCATTTGCCGGAGGAGGCAGCGTCAGCCTGGGAAGAGATACCAGAATCAGTGGGCCGTCTTTGCAGAAGGCATTTCTGGAAGGGCTGCTTGAAACAGGCTGCAGCGTCTACAGCTACGGCATCATTCCCATCGCCGTCATCAGCTTCATCACCAGCAGACAGAAGCTAAAGGCCGCGGCTTATATTTCTGCTTCCCACAATCCTCCCGAGTACAATGGAGTGCGCTTCAGGACCGGCGATGGATATGGCCTGCTCTATAAGCAGTCGGCCATAATGAAATTCTATAAGGAGGGCGGCTTTCTCTCCGGCGAGGGGCAACTGAAAGAGGGCTCCGCCCAGGCGGCCATAGATGATTACGGCCAGTATGTGAAGGGACTGCTCCATTTCGATCACAAACTCAAGGTGGTCCTGGATATGGGCAACGGCTCCGCCTGCAGCATGGCCTCTTTTTACCGCAACTTGGGCCTGGATTCTACGGTGATCAACGGAGAGATGGACGGCCTGTTCTCCGGTCGGGGACCGGCCCCCAATGAGAAGTCCCTGCAGCCCGCCTGCCAGGAGGTTATAAGGACCGGGTCCGATTTCGGGGTGGGATTTGATCCCGACGCCGATCGGGGAATGATCATCGATGATCTGGGCCGGGTCCTGCCTCCGGAGAAGGTGGCCATAATCATCGCCCGGCGGCGGTATAAGCCCGGGGACACCATCATCTCCGGCTTCGACTGCTCCATGATGCTGGAGCGGGAGCTGGAAAAATATGGAATTCATGTATTGCGGGAGAGGGTGGGAGATGTATTCGTGGCCAACCGGGTCAAGAACGAGGGCGCGGTGCTGGGCGTGGAGAGAAGCGGCCACTTCTTCCTGCCCGAGTTCCAGTACTCCGACGATCCCTTTGCCATGAGCCTGGTCCTGGCCGAGATCATATCCCAGGGCGAGAAGCTCTCCGCCCTCGCGGATGAGATACCCGACTATCCCTACCTGCAGAAGAGCATCCGTATCGAGGGCGATCCCTCTGCCGCAATGCTGAGGCTGGAGGAGGCTCTCTCGGCTATGGAGCCGAATACGCTGGACGGCCTGAAGATCACCACCGAAGCTTGCAGCGTATTGATCCGTCCCAGCAACACCGAGCCCATAATCAGGCTTTATATCGAGACCGCCGGTGATGATATGGCCGAGCTGGAGGAGCATTACATGGGTCTGATCCGAAAGGCGGTCTAGCCCAAGCAATCTATTTAATACTGCCCAGCCCCCTTCATCATATTGCCATGGCCGAAGCTGATATTAACGCCAAATATAAAGACGTCTGCGTCCTCATCCCCACCCTTAACGAAGAGGAGTCCATAGGGTCGGTTATCAAGGAGTTCCAGGCTCTGGGCTTCCAGAACATCCTTCTGGCCGACGGCCACAGCACCGACGGCACTGTGGATATTGCCAGAGCGGCGGGAGCGCAGATCTTCGTTCAGTCCGGCTCGGGCAAAGGCCAGGCCATGAAAGAGGTCTTCGAGGTGATCGAAGAGGAATACATACTTCTCATCGATGGCGATGGCACCTATCTTCCCTCCGAGGCCCCTGCCCTTCTTGAGCCGGTGATGAAAGGAAAGGCAGAGCATGTGGTGGGCAATCGGCACGGCCGGATGCAGGGCGGCGCTCTTAAGCGCCTGAACATGTTCGGCAACAAGATGATCAATTTCTTCTTCTCCACCATCTATAGAGTCCGTTTGACCGACATCCTCTCCGGCTACCGGGCTTTTACCAGGGAGGGCATAAGCCACCTGGACCTCTCCACCCCCGGCTTTGAGATCGAGTCGGAGATGACCATTGAGAGCGTAAAGAAGGGGCTGCGCATAGTTGAGGTGCCCATTTCCTATCGACCCCGGTCGGCGGGCACCAAGACCAAGCTGCATCCCTTCCGGGACGGCCTGAAGATCATCCTCACCATCTTTCGCATGGCCAAGACGGAGAATCCCATGTTCTACTTCGGCCTTATCGGCTCTTTCTTTGCCGCAGCCGGTTTTCTCATAGGTCTTTATGTGGCCAGGGACTGGCTTTACTATCGCATAGACCATATCCCTCTCACCATACTCACCGCCATTCTGATCATCGTGGGCTTCCAGCTATTCCTGATAGGCATGCAGGGCGATATGATGGCCTCCATGCACCGGGAACTGATCCGGGAGCTGCACAGGAAGAAGTGATTGCACAGATAGAGCAGATTTTAGATCCTTCTTCTGATCATTTAGGAAATGATTTCAGCAGTTCCCGAAAAAAGATAACTGGAGCTTCCGGTCTCTCAGCGAAACTCCAGTTTGGCATCGTCCATGGCCTCGAAGAGATAGGCCATCCCCGGCATAAGGGTCTCGTTCTCCCCCAGATGGGTCCAGCCGGAAGGATCATACTTCCAGACGAAGGCGGAGACCATTCCCTCATTTACCGCCTCAGGATAGCTGTATCTCTTATGCTTGACATTGACGGTGATGTTCTCCAGGGCTACGGTCTGGTTCACAGGAAGGCCCACCATATTCCAGCCGGGATGCAGATCCAGGCGATGGGGGAGGTCCACCGGCTTTCCCGATATCTCCAGGGTGAAGTTGTCGGAGCTGTCTATGAGCAGCCCCTCACCGGGATAAAAGCTGGTCACATTTACCAGTTCTCCATCCTTCATATTGAAATCCCAGCCCTGGCCGGCTATGGTGAATATGCTGCGATAGGGCTTGTTGGACAGGTACTTTGATGCCTTTGGATCATTAGGCCGGAGATAAATGGACACGGCATTCCAGCCAGCAGTGATGTTGATGCTCTGGACCTGGCCGGGGATTATCATATATTCGATTGAAAATCTCCTCTCCTCGCCCAGCCTGGGCCGAATCACCGGCCACATAACCTTCTTTTCGTCACCAATGACATATTCGTCATGCCAGACGGTCAGCCCATCCTCCTTGACCACCACCTTGTCTGCGTCTTTAGGAAGCAGAGCCTCGCCTATGATCGCCGGAGGGGCATTGAGATTGAGTGAGCCTCCGATGCTATCGGTCTCAATCCAGTATACCCAGTCGGTAGCGCTCTCGTTTTCAGGAGTTATGGATGTCTCGACGGAACTGGCGTTGTCTATAGTTGCATTGGAGGGCAAGGTGTTGATCCGGTAGGGGAGAGCAGGCGACCGGGGCAGATAAGGCCGGAAGCTGGGGTCGCCCAGCATCATATCCATATAAGCGGTCTGATTGAGCATCTCAGAGATGGATTCATCCCAATCCGGCAGGGGCTCATCGTAGTCCGATATCTCTTTAATGTTCTCTGCTCCCTGAAACTTGAGGCGGTAGAGGTTATCGGCATCAAGCACAGCTTCTCCCACCGTGGCATTCTCATAAACCAGAGATTGATAAAATCTCTTAATGAAGTCCTCGGATAGGAAGATCCAGGAGAGCGAAGAAGTTCCAATATAATTGACCGCCCCGGCCCGGATAAAGGAAAGGGCTATGGAGTTCTCCAGCTTGAGAGGGATGTACATCCTGGTTCCGGTCACATTGATATAATATCCTTTCAGGTTAGCAGTAACACAGGCATCGGTGGTCGTGGTCTGGGGAGATAAAACCAGGTCTTTTACATGGCCTGCGGTGAGTGTAGAGTCCATCATGGACCAATCCGATAGCCCCCACTGGTCTTCAGTGCCGTGATTGTTGAAGGTGACTATATTCTGACCGTTGTTCATCTGGGAGACGGCCTGCTGGTAGGTGGCTTCCTCGTAACGCAGGTCTTTGACCTCCAGTCCTCCATCTCTCAGATAATCCCTGATTCTCATGGCTATGGGCGACTGGGGGAAGGAGAGAGGAGGCGAAGAGATGACCAGAGCACTCTTTTTCCAGGAGCCGTTCAGCTGATCGTAGGCCAGGGTTCTGGCCAGAAGCTGGGATGCATCATAAACCGAGAGAGCCATGATCCTTCCCACCGCCACCTTGCTGTAGTTGCCCTCGTCCAGGAAGAGCTGATAATCCCGGAAGATCTCGTACTCCATGACTTCGTCAACCTTCTGGGTCAGGCCGGTGGATATCAATGGCATCGATCCGGGGTCTCCCACTACCATCAGATAGCGGGGAGAGATCTCCAGATCCCCTACCTTCTGATTCAGCGCCTCCTCCTCGGCAGAGGGATCGATCTGTTGGGGATCCAGGGCCACATCCAGGAGAGCTGCCCGGCGGGCTGCCGCTGCGGCTGGCGCCAGCAGGGATAGCCGAGGCACCTTGGTATGGCTGAAAGCGGTGATATTCAATGCCTGGGTGTTGGATAGAACCTCTACGGTGTAGTTCTTGGTTTTGCGGACAGCACCATCTCCTGCCTCGATATTGAATGTCCACATTCCAGGGGTGAGCATCTGCACCTGCACATCATAGAGCTTATCCGGCTCCATATCAGTGATCTCCAGCCTGCCGCTGCCCCGGTCCGGGCTGTAGAGATTGATGGCAGTGTAAGCCGCCTCCCGGTCCAGGCTCCAGGAGATGTTGGTCCTGCCGGAATAGATCCAGACGGGATAGGTCAGATTTATGGCCGGAGGATCGTCCAGGTTCCTCAAAGTATGATTGTAGGAGTATCCCTCGTAGGCTACAGTGGCCCCCCTGTCCAGCCCCTCCTCCCAGCCGCTGTCCATGGGATATAGCAGCTCCACATCCACATTCAGGCTGGATGACTGACCTGGCTCAAGGCGGTTTATGCTCCAGCGAAGCAGGGAGCCATTGAGGAAGGAATTCACCGCATCGGAGGGCTGTCCGCTGTAAGGATCGGTGATATTGACCTGGCCAGCATCCGCCCGGGGCCATTTTATGAGGCGGCCCATGGGGAAGGTGTCCAGCAGCCTCACACCGAGGAGCCTCTCTTTTCCGGTGTTGCTGAGGGTGATATTGAGCCTGACGATCTGGCCAATCTCCTCCGCCGGAAGCTGGCTGGGGCTCAATTCCATTCTCACCAGCAGATCCTCTGCAAACGTCCTTTTAACCGATGGACGGGACTGGGGCAGGAGCAGAGAGAGGTCTCGGGAGTTAGCATAAACCACCATATCCGGGCTCTCGCCTCTCCGTCTCATCTCCTCGATGAGCATTCTCTCTGATGCATCCTGCCAGGTGATATTCATCCGGCTCAAGTTCTCTTTGACCTGAAGAGAGATGGGCCCGGCCAGGGCTGCATTTCTGGCCCCCAAACGCTGCAAAGCCGCCTCGGTCTCGACAGGCATCTGCTCGCCTACATAAAGAACGGGCCAGTTGAGATAAGAGGCAATGGGTGCGGCAGTTAGAGCGGCGCTATAATTCTCGCCTATGATCACCGCTCCCGGGGCGCTCTTCCAGCGCCGGCTGATCTTCTCCGCCAGATCGTAGCTATTGTTGGCCTCGATCTTCCGGTCATACTTCCAGGAGACATTGCCTATGGCCAGGCTCTCTCCCTCCATCTGTCCCAGCAGCCAGTTGGCTGCCGGCGATGGCGGCTCCAGCTCCGCCCAGAATGGGGTGTGGACCACATCAAACTCAAAGGCCAGGCCGTATGCTCCGAATTGATTCAGGTCCTCCACATATCTTACCGCACCCTCCACATTCTGGGTGGATAGAATATAGGCCAGGTAATCGTCGCTCAGTCGGACATAAACCGGCTTCTCACTGAGAAGGCAGACCTCACCCACCTCCTGAGCGGAGAGCGGAGATATCACCATGAAGTCCGCTGCCTGGGATATCCGGGCGAAGTTATAGCCCTGAACCCGGTCCAAGGGTTTATCCAGGGCGGCTGCCAGTTTGACCGGGCCGAGATCTGTGGTTATATTGCGAGCATAGTTTACGATTTCCATGACCTGGTCCTGCTTCCACTGCCTCCATCGCTCCAGGTTGTAGCTGCTGGAATAAACTTTGCTCAGGTCTATACCGGTATCCTGATAGAACTTCTCTTTGCAGAAATTGCAGTAACAGTAATTCTCATCTTGAAATCCGAAATTGTAAAGGACAACGCCGTCTGCTTTGTAGTCGTCGATCAGCGTCTCGATGTAATTGTAGAGACTGTCCTTTGCCCCCTGGTTGACCGGGCAGTAATGGCTGGCATTTCCACCTATATCGGGATTGGCGACCTGAAGCAGGCTTCTGTCTATTCCGGAGTCGTTGCTTGTGGGAAGATCAAGGCCGGCTTCAGCCAGCATGACATCAATGGCTTGCGGCAGCTTTGATAATTCCTCCAATTTAGCCTTCTCATCAGAGTGATGGACCTCCAGGCCTGCAGTTATGTAAACCTTGAGGCCGTCTTTATGAGCCGACTCGGTCAGATCCTTCACCTTATCCCCGGACCCATGGATGGTAATGGCGCTGATGTTGGCGCTTTTAAATGCACTCAATATGGCCGGCGCTCCATATCTCTCCAGATCGGACTGCTCCACCCATCCGTTCCTCTCCCCGGCCTCGACCTCTTGAGGAAGAACCAGTAGGGGAATCCTGACGGTCTCATTCTCCTCGGACCATATGGCAAGAGGCGTTGCAGCTATGGCGGTGTGCCAGTCGTCTGCTCCTATCAGGATCACATCCTCGATCTCGCCCTTAATTCCCCTCTCCAGGAGACTATCATCTGACAGGGCCTGCCCGATCGAGGATATGATCAATATGAATAGCAATGGATGTTGCAGCTTCATGCTCTCACCTCTTCGGTTTCAATGCCTGCATCATTTAGCGGCTGGAGATATCTCATATCGATATCGCCGATATAGAGGGCCTTATTCAGGGTGATGTTCTTTCCGGCCATCTCTGCCACTGCCGCCTTGGCTTTCTCTGTGGCCTGGCCCTGGCAGACCACCATGGGCACGCCTTTGGATTGGGCTATTTGATAAGCCCGGAATAGGTCTGGTGAAGCGGTGCCGCATAGCACCGCACTCTCGCTTCCATTGATCCAGATATCAGCCGCATAAACCCAGCACTGCTCATAGAGGCTGTCTCCTCCAATACGTTTTATGCCGGCGTCATTGAGAGATCTTTCTACATCGTCTGAGACTATGGATTCATTTCCCAGAATCAAAACCTCGGAGTACTCCTGCAGCTTCTCCAGCTCCTCACTTTGTATCCTGCCCTTTTCAGTGGTGATGAGATCAAAATCAACTGTTTCATTGCCCATGCGGCTGGCGGAGACGATTGTGCTGTAGAGGAAGTCGTCTCCAGTCAGCACCACCATGCCCTTCGGCTGGACCACATTTATAGTGGCGGTCTCCTCGGGCATGGGAATGCCGTGGGAGTCCATGAGCCTGAATATGAGCGGATATTCGCCGCCGCCCGAGGCCAGCATGGTGAAATTGGCGATGCCAGGCTTCTTAGGGGCGACTTTTACAATCTGGGCGGAAGGTATGACCATGAGATCTGATGGGGTGATTATTCCCACCATCACCTCTTCCTCCACATCCAGAAGGATTCTGAAGGACCCTTTATAGGTCCGATTGACCACCAGCGTCTCCGGTACCATAATATCCACGCTGTAGCCCCGGATCTCCACGGCAAAGCTCACTTTAGCCTCCACAGAGGAGTTCTTCGACCTGTTGCCGAGGGAGGTGGCGGTGATGGTAAGATTCTCCGTGCGCCCCGGCTTGGTGGTTTCTATGTGCAGTTTCATGCTGTGAGTAGCAGACGGATCGAGCGCCAGGTCATAGGGAAACTCAAGGGTCTTTTCCCCGTCCAAGAGGCTGGCACTCCAGCCTTCCGGAAGCGGTCCGCAATCGATGGAGGCCACATCACGAAATGCTCCCAGATTGTTAACTGCCAGATCGAACTCCGCTATATCCTCGGCTCCGGCAGAGATGTCAGCGGACTTGGCATCATTTATGGTCATGCTCATCCCGTAGCTCTCCTGGGCGATGGCCGTCAAATCGAATTCGATTCTTATGGGAAGAGACGGCGGAGCGCTGTCCAGCAGGTAAAGAAATCCGGTATAAGTTCCCGGCTCGATCTCCGGCGGCAAAACAAAAAAGATCTTGATCTCAGCCTCATCTCCAGGGACAAGAGGCTCCTCCTCGGGCATATCTAAAAAGATATAGCCTTTGGCGGTCCCGCTCATCTCCGTCCTGGAGATCTCATGGATGGTGGAGTCCCCGGTATTGGTCACCTTAAGAGTCCTCTCCACCAGGTCGCCGGGATGGAGCACCACATCGAACCTATCTTTATCTGGAGACAGCTGGGCAGAGCTGACTGCAGCAAGCAGGAACAGAATAACAATTGGGTATATTGGCCTCATCAAACACCACACTGCTGGCACGATCCGGATTTTGCTATAGTTGCTATCCCACTTTCGTTTACCGATTTAAGTTCTCTCCCAAAGGAATAAATAACCTTCTGCTTCTTACAGCCTAGTTTATATCCCTTATGAAAAATAAGCGGTCATAGGTGTTTGCTTGGACCCTGAGAAAGCCATTCTGGTGGCCACGCCCTTCAAGAAGCGGGGCAAGAGCAGTTTGAAGATCAGCGATTTCATATTCGCTCTCTCCCTGGACCTGAAATGGGGGCCGCCGGAGAAGGTGAGATCTCTTTTGAGGGAAGCAGAAGCAGAGGGCATGGTAAAGATGGATGAGCAGATGGTCGATGCTCTCTTCGATCCGGCTGCAGTAGAGGTTCCCCTGGGATTCAAGCCCTCTACCGAGGAGGGCATACTGGATCAGGGAATCAGGCTCATCACCTCTCATACGGGCATGAGCCGAAAAGAGGTCATAGCAGCCGCCAACGAAAAGCAGGATTCCCTGAAAAAACTGGTGGAACTGGACGCTGTGGTCCTGCTTCTGGCCCGGGAGATGGGCATTGATGTGGGAGAGCTGGCCGGCCAGGCCTATCAGAACCTTCTGGCCCGGGCCGGGGATCAAAGCAAGGTGTGCGATGGCGGTGCAAAAAGCATAACTCAATGATTAGATCAACTTTATAACTGCGCAGAAGGTCTTTATGAGCCACGAGGAGAGAGAGACAAAGATAACCCTTTACCAGCTGCTGGGCATAACCAAGGAGCGTGCCGATGAGATCGCCCGGATGGTGCGAGCCTCATTCTCCGAGTCCAGTGGGCCGACGGAGTGGATCGTGAAGCTGGCGGAGGAGTTTCAGATCGAAGGGCCGNNCGGGGTATCCGAGGTCTTCCAGACGGTGCAAAAGGAGATGGACAGAAGGGAGACGGATATGGCCCTGGAAAAGGAGAAGCAGAGCCGTTATCCTCAACCGGACGGCTACGCATAATCGCAAGCTTAATCTCCTATGGGAGGAGGAGAATGCCTTTATGACCCCCAGGGTTCTCTTTACCACAGTTTACAGAAACAGCTCCGAGCCTTACGACTATATCGGAGCCAATACCAGGTCATGGTTCAGGTTTTACTGGCCCCGAATCCAGTCCTTCGGCCTTCGTTTTCTCAAGCAGAACATCCCCGAGCTGGAGATACTGGAGTTTCCCACCTGGGAGGAGTACCAAAAAAAGTTGCAAGAGGGATGGGATGTTGTGGGACTCTCGTTCTACCTCAGCGAGACCCATGAGGCCTTGGAGATGGCGGAGGCAGCGCGGGCGGCGGGAGCGGGAGAGGTATGGGCGGGAAACTACGGCGCTCTGACCACTGCGGTTCAGGACAGGTTCGATCGCATCTTCGTGGGCTACTCGGAGAGGGAGCTGGCACCCTACTTCGGAAGAGAGATCAAGGACATAATTCATCCTCCCCTGATCGAGTATCTCAACACCCCCTTCAATATCAAGCTGAACATCTACGGGGTGATGTTCACCACCCGGGGCTGTCCGGTGGGCTGCAAGTTCTGCCAGACCCCCGTCTTCTGCAATAAGCCCAACATCATCTCCCTTGAAAGCATTGAGCGGGTGCTGGCCTACTACAAAGAGCAGGGCATCAATGTGGTCCTCATCGAGGACGAGAACTTCGGATGCAACCGAAAGCATGCAGACCAGGTGGTCGAGCTTCTGGACAAATACGAGATGGTCTGGGGATGCATGGCCCGGGCCGACTATCTGCGAAAGAAGATCAACGACTGGGCGGATATGAGAGCCAAGAACGGCAGAAAGGTGGCCGGATTTGGCGGGGCAGCCATTGGCATCGAGAACCTGCACCAGGAGCGGCTGGACCAGATCAAGAAGAAGGAAGGAACTGAGGATATTCTGGAGACGCTGCGCATGTTGCAAGCCCGGGGCTTGGGCACCGTGGGCTATTACATGATCGGATTTGAAGAGGACACCGAGGAGTCATTGCGGGAAGACATAAAGAAGCTGGCTGCTCTGAAGCTGGATATCACCCAGATCTGCGTGATCACACCGTTGCCCCAGACACCCATGTGGACGGAAATCGAGGAGAAGTTCGGCATCTGGGATCATGATTATCATCATCATGATGGAAAGCACATGGTCTGGAATCATCCTCATATCCGACCGGAGAGGTTCCCCAAGATCCTGGACTGGTCCTTTAAGCAGGTCTATCCCTGGAGCGCTCCCATACGCACTTCGGGCAGGGTCTGGTCCAATGCCTATCGCTACGGCGGCTGGGCAGGGGTGAAGGAGGTCTTCTCCTACATCAGTCGGGCAAACAAGTTCGACTGGAATGCCGGTCCAAGGCTCTTGAAGGTGAGCGAGAATTAGGCTCAAAGCCAGGCCCGGTCTGGAGGACGAAGCCGGATGAAGGTATTGCTGCTCTCTTCTCCCATCGTGCAGCCTGATTTTGACCGCATTGCACGCCTTCCCAATCTGGGGCTGGCCTCGCTGGCGGCCCATGTAGATGATCTATGCACAGTTCATGTGGCGGATATCCACGGCCTGAAGGGCTACCGCGATTATGTGGAGAAACTTGTTCCAGGCTACGATCTGGTGGGCCTCACCGCTATGAGCTTTCAGTATCAGGAGGCCCTGGCTCTGGCAAGCATCGCCAAAGAGGCAGGAGCGGAGACGGTCTTCGGAGGATATCATCCCACTCTGGCGGCGGAGGAGATAGGGAAAAGCCAGGAGGCCAATCTCATCGACTACATAATTCGTGGCGAGGGAGAGGCCACCTTCCGGGAGCTGATACAGTTCAAGCTGGAGGGAAGAGGCCTGCAGGATGTCCAGGGCCTATCCTATCACCGTGAGGGTCCGGGCCAGGAGATGGTTCACAATCCTCCCCGACCGCTGCTCACGGTGGAGGAGATTCGCCGGCCCAACCGGGACTGCCGCCTCATCACCAGGGGCTTTTACAGCTTTGATGTGCCCATAGACTCGGTGGAGACCAGCCGGGGCTGCACCCAGGGCTGCAAGTTCTGCTCCATCAATCTGATGTATGGCCGGCGCTTCCGGCGCTTTTCCCTGGAGAGGGTGATCGAGGACATTCAGGACGCCGAAGCCCACGGGGCGGGCTCGATTTTCTTTCCGGACGACAACATTACCCTCGACCCCCGCCGGCTGGAGAGGCTCTGCCAGGCGATCATCGATGCCGGTCTCACTCACCTCCGCTACAAGACCCAGGCCTCAGCCTCGGGCATAGCCTCGAGCAAGAGGCTGGTGGACAAGATGGGGGAGGCGGGATTCGATGGCGTCTTCCTGGGAGTGGAGAGCATCAACAAGAGGAACCTGGAGTTTCTGGGCAAGGGAAATATGTCCAATGATGCGGAAAAAGCCGTCCAGTATCTGCACGACAACAACATCATCGTCTCCACCGGCCTCATAGGCGGCAATCCCGATGACAACGAGGAGGACCTCTGGGAGAACTTCCATCTGGCCCGCCGTCTCAAGGCTGACTTTCCCATATTCTATATCTCCACTCCCTACCCCAAGACCCAGATGCGAGGCGAGCTGGAGGAGATGAGGCTGGTGACGAGCAATGACTTCACCAAGTACGACGGCCTGCATGCCAACTTAAAGACAAAGCATCTCAGCGCGGAAGAGGTACAGTATATCACCTGGCAGATGAACGCCCGCTACTACGATTGGCAGTGGCTGCGCTACAACAAGGTCAAGAAGATCTATCCCAAGTGGTTTGCCCGGGAGATGAAGAGGCTCGCCCCCTTCTACGCCCGGAGAAAGCTGGACCTGGCCTTAGGCAGGCGCACGCCGCGGGATTTCTTCCAGGAGGACCTGGCCAGCGGGGAGCTGTGTAAGGGCGTGATATGAAATTAATAATTAACAATCTTTTAAAATTGTTTTTCTAAATACAATCTTTCCGATTGATCTGGTTGTCATTCTCTCCGGTTATATCCTGCTGCCGGCCAGCAACGAATGGGCGGTAGGACGTTTGCTGAACTGCATCTCCAGCAAGGCCGTGCAATAGGCGAACTGGGATGGTAAAACCGGGATTAATCCTTGAGGATTTATAGCCAGAGATTGGGCTTTGAACGGATTTGATATGTCCCGGTACGCGACCTCGCTCATATCTGAAGAATCCTCTAATATGGGTCTGGCATCGAGGCCGATGCAAATCTATAAAATATTGGGCTGGTATCAGAAACCACGCCCGAAAGAGTCTTGGGTCTCCTTATGGATAGCCAATAATCACTCAATTGGCATCCACCCTCTCGACACAGACGACATAAGGATATACCGTTGAACGCTTGTACCAGAGCCTTGCCTGATCCGAACCCACCTGGTCCAGCATGGAGCTCAACTCCTCCGGTTCCACCGGCTTGAGCTTTCCTTCGTAGACGTCGAAGAGGTAGCTCATCCCTCCCTTCAGGATTAATGGTCCATAGGCCTTCCAGTCGTCGGATACCCCGATTTCGCCGGAGACTCTCTTTCCGATCCAGATTGTATATCTCCCAGGATCCAAGAGGGGGCCTGCGGCGTTTCTATCGGTGGAGCTGGCCCCGAGGTCGGTATAATCGACCACCGGCCAGGGTAGAATGCCGGAGCTCTGGCATGGTGCACCCTCCCTGCAATCAAAGTCGGCGCACTTCGGCTTTTCTCCGACGTGACCCACCTCTTCCGACCTTTCCAAGCCACCATCAGAGAAGGATCTCTGATCATCCCACATCACTACGCCTCCTATCATCCCATGAGTGTCAGATCTCCAAGAGTCTGTTCCAAGGAGGACCGTAGCATAATTCGGATTTGTAAGCCCGCCAGTGTGGGGGTTCGTTCCCTTCAGGCTTCCATTAACCCAGATCTCCATGCCTCGGGGCCCCCAGGTCCCCATGACATGTCGCCATTCTCCGATGAGATCTTCTGGAGCTATGCCGCTATCTGCTACCTTCCATCCGCCAGCCCATATCATGAAGACCAGGTTTTTGGAGTAGCTGCTGTGCGTGCCCAGGTAGAACCCGTCGTCCCAGCTTCCGCCGTACTCCCTCCCTGACGCTGCCAGGACGAAGTCCTTAGGGGCAGACTCAAGTCTGATCCACATTTCTATAGACCCCTGACTGAGGTCCCTTTTCGGATTCTGGTGCACATTCCCGACCCTCACATAATCTCCGCTCCCATCCAGCTTCAGGCCGGGACCGATGTTCTCCTCTGAGACGAAAGATGCGTCACCAAATAATTCTCCTGGATGGTGGCTGGCTGCGTCGTCCGCATTCCCATCGAAGAAGCTGTATAGGGCGATGATCTCATCCTCCATCTCTTCTGATGCAATAGATATAGTCGACGTTGCCAGCAACGCCAATGATATTAAAATCAACATAATCTTCATGACGGTTACCTCTTTGAAGATATGTGCTATTTTTAAATATAAAAACATTTTCTATTATTATTGCTGACAGTTTCGTCATTTTTCGCCATGCCCCCTCTCCGCTTCATCGCAAAATCGGATCATGAGCCGGTTCATCTTGAAAGTAGAGTCGACTACTACGATTTTACAGCCATGGCCCGTATAATCACTATCAGGGCCATAGTGCGATCCGAGGGTATCAGAAAGAATCCTCTCTATTTTCTGGCCGGAACCACGGTCAATTCAGCTTATTCTGTTCAGGCATATGATCAATACTGTCCTGATCAAGATCTGAGAGGATTTTACACCTTAGAGATTAAGCACTGCCATTGCCCTTTAGTGAAACGGCGGCGGCGCACCCACGCGCAGCAAGCTGCGGGGCATCCTAGGCGCCGCCGCATGAAACCGGAACCAGGTTAAGCTGACCCAAGCCCAAGTTTAATACGCATGCCCTTTATCCCAACCGCAGCAAGCTGCGGGGTATTACGTTTAAAAATAAATGGACTGGTTGGTTCGAAGTCATTCGCTCTGAAAGAAGCATGCTGATAGGCTTCATCCAGCAGGATCTGACCCTGCATGGGCTTTAAAAGCGTTGCAGGGGGGTGAGCGATGAAATCCACAATCATCATCTTCCCGCCTCGCCTGAAAAAGATTGCAGCCTCTGGCTTTCTTGCCTATTCCGCCCGCATAAAACCGTATAACCCGAAACAGCTCTTGCGTTCTCCTGTACCAGAAGCTGCTTGGGCCGGGCCATCATATTGGCCCATCGGCTGTAAGGCTGCAGCCTCCGAAATCCCCCCATCTTGCTGTGATGCTCTCCGCCGCGGCCTCAACCGCATTACAGCCACACCCGCTCACGGCCACCCCCCATCCTCTATCGGCCCGCCCGTCTCAGGATCATCGGGACACTCCATTCCCGGCACCGCCCGGAAGACCTGGTCCATCTCTATCACACCCACATCTTTCGTCCCGGCCTGAAGTGAGTCCTTATCCAGAGAGAATGTCTTCCGCGGGCTTTGCACCACCCACAGGTCCAGGCAGGTGGTATCCCAGACCCTGCTGGTTAAGTATCCCTCATAGGGCTTGATTATCCTTATCCAGAATCTGCCCGGCTCCAGGCCGTAGGGCATCGATTTTTCTATGTCTATCTCAAACGAGCCGTCGGAGGCGGTCTTCAGCATCTCTCCCCCCGATCCTACCGGATATCCTCCCTTTGACTCGTCCTCAGAGTCGATGCTGTGGACGGCGGCTCCTGCCACCGGCTCCCCGGTAGGCCGGTAGATGACCCTGCCTCTGATCTTGCCGCTGACAATTGAGCCCTTCTTGACAGGAGTGCTGCTCGATGAGCTCTTGCTCTTATCCAGGCTGCCATCCGAATAATCCCGGCCCACGATCACATTCCAGGTGAAATCCTGATAGCCCTGAGTGACCCTGCCATCCCGCCACTTAGCCTCCCAGAAAACAGTCATGCTGACAGTGGCAGATCCCTCCTTTTTGGCGGTCAGGGTGATGGAATTGCCGGTGCCCAGAGTATCCTCTCCGTCCCCGCTAAGCACATCCGTGGGGCCCCATTTGACAAAGTTTCTGTAATCGGACTGGGTCAGAGATAAAATTCCCTGGTCCACCAAGCTCTTTCCGTCGACAAAGGCGGCGGGAGGCATCTGATAGGTATGGGTCTGGCCAGGCTGCAGATAGACCGTCTCAGTCTGGGAGCCGGGCATATTCGAGCCCAGAGGCTGGCCGGAAATCCGGCGGAAGGATGTCGGAACGAAGACCGGCTCATCGGTGGCCATGGCGTTGTTCGTCTCATCCGACTCAACCAGCTTCTCCAGCGGATCAGCGATTACCCCGATATAGTAGAGGCCGGGAGCCAGGTCGCCGGGAAGGCTGCCGGGAATCGGGCCGCTCTTGGACTCGCCCGGCTCCAGATCTATGACCCCGTAGCCGATGTAGATGTCGTCGGCTGTGATAATCCTGTCATTCGAGAGGTAGAATCCGGCATTGAATCCCTCTGCTTTCTCTCCTCCCAGATTTTTAATGCCCATGATAAAGGTCAGCTTATCCGATGACTGAGCCTGGCCGGGATCAAATCGTACTTCGGTGACAACGAGGTCGGTGAGGTCGGACAAGCTTTCGGCAGGGGCGACCGCCTCCGCACCTGATACCTTCCTTTTCCACATCTCATTGTTGTTCTCGTCTGTCTCCAGCACCTCTCCCGGGCCGGCGTAATTGGAGTTGTCTATGGCCACCTTGATGTCAAAAGTGCCGGCAGGAGCGCCTGATGCTATAGATATGGGTATGCTGGCGCGGGAGGTCTGGCCGGCACCCAGCCCCTGGACGGAAACAGGCTCTGATTCTGCGCTCTTCTGATAATCCTGGCTGGAAAAGGCATAGCCATAGAGGCGGAAGGGGCCGGCATCGCCTGAGCCATCGTTTTTAAATGTGGCCACGATCTCCGCCCTCATTCCCGGACCGATGCCGGTTGGAACAGAAATCTCGGTCAGCTTCAGGTCTGGTTTGCCGCCGCCATCACCTCCCGACAATACCAATCCCTTTGCCTTGAACAGATAGCCGTAGCCCGTAGGCATCCTGACCAGCCTGATCCTGCTATCGCCGCCGCGCTCCTCCATCGATATTGTGAAACTGCCCTCATTGGGATAGGATGGATCGTCTTTTATGGTGCTGCCGCTGCAGGGGTCAGTGTCTCCTCCGGTCCAGTCTCCGGTGATAGTTGTGCTCCTGTCCTCCCAGGGGCCTGTCGCCGTACCTGATAGATCCAGGCCAACCCCGGTAAGATGAGAGCTCTGCTCACAGACGGGATTAACATGAAGCTCGCCTGTCACATAGACCCCGCTGAAGGTCAGGCTCAGGGTGGCAGGTCTGCCGTCATACTCGGTGTATCCCTGGTAATCCAGAGTCTGAGAGAATGCCGGCACTGAGAACAGAAGAAATGTCAGCGCTACCGTCCAGATGGGCCTGAATATCATGCTGAAACATTATATTTCCCGATACAAAAGCCTTGGCTCTTCAAAGGGAGTAACATCAGGAAAGCTGCCAAACAATCCAAAAATAATTTGAGTTAATTAGAGCTACTTCGGAGGCCCATCCCATATCTGATCCGCTGAGGTTATTTCCAGCTCAGGCCTTCCCCCGTAGATCTTCATCTGCCCCTTTACATATGCATAGCTTCTCCTGGGATGATCGGGCTGCTTGCTGGGGGTGATATAGCGCTGGGATATGAGATTGACTATCTTCTGCCCGGCAGGCTCATCGATATCCCGCATAAAGATGCTGAATGGCCGGTGCAGGGAGCTGTTTCTGATGATGCCGTGGGCTCCTCCGATCCTGGAAAATCCTGCCAGCTCGGTGAAGATCACCGCCTCCGCTCCCGCATTTGCTTTTTCGACAATCTTATCATAATCCAGATTCACATCCAGGGGAGCCTTTTTCTGATTGTGAGATTTATAGCTGCGATACAGATCGATGATCTGAGCCCTCAAGTGCCACCAAACGGAGAGGAGTGGATAGTTTCTCATCTCCGAGCCGTTGACCGAGATCTGATCCCACAGGCCTTTGTTTTCCTTCTGAGCGGCAACTTCCGCATTGGTGTAGGCCTTGTGATTGGTAGCGAACTCGGCATAGCCATACTTTACGAAGTAGGGGCTGTATCCCTGGCCGATCATATGCTTCTGATAGTCCGATCCATCCGGAGCATAAACATAGGCCATGGCCCGGCCATAGTTGTCTCTATACCTCTGCCAGCAGACATCAGCCGCCTCCTTTCCCGGAAACTCCAGGGTGACGGTCTTGCCCACCGCAAAGACCCTTTGCGCCTCCTCCTTTGCCTTCTTGCCCCAGGGAGTCATGGGCTTGTCTCCACCAGGCTGAGACTCCTCTGTATCCAGGGCCAGTATGCGGATCTTCTCGTTCTTGTCTTTGCCTTTTACGGTGATGGTGTCCCCGTCCACCACCTTAACCACTTCCGTCTTTATCTTCGTGCCACCCATAGAATATTCCTCCCTGTGAAAACAATTACACACGCTAAAATTAAACTATTATTAATGTTGATCGACTATTTATATTTTCCTCATTTGTCATTCATTAACTCACCAGGGACCCGCCGATCATCACGTCTTTGCCGCAATTCCGGCGCGAAGAGATGGGCGAGCCCAGCCCAACAAGCCTTTTTTATGATGGAAAGAGTATCAATTCCGGTGATGAGATGAAGAGGGCGATTTTGCCGCTGGCTGCCATGATGGCCCTGCTAGTTTGCGGCTGCATGGAGTCTGCCAACCTGGACATACCGGAGAACTACTATATTACGATGAAGAAAGCAGATGTAGACAGCCCGGTGGAGCTGATCAGATTCGCAGCCAGCATTCGGCCCCATACGGCTGATTTTACCGTAGAGGAGAGGGTGGCCTTCTTCGAATGGTATCTTCAGAATCGGGGCTTTAATGTCAGCTTTGCCTATTCCGATAATTTCCGGAGCAGCGGCAGAGAGCATGTCTGGCTGGTCTTGAGAAATAAGCTGGGCGAGAGTATGGCAGTTGAGCCAAGCTACATCGAGATGGAGGCATCCTCGGTCTCCCCGACGACGCCGGACTATAAAAGCTACCAGAAAAAGTACCCGGACATATACGAACTCAGCGAAAGCACGGGCGGCTCGGATCAATATGCCTGGTGGAAGAGAGCATCAGGCCAGAGACTGCTGAGCGAGAACATCTTGCTGGCCAAGAAGAGGCAGCTGTGAATTGGATGAAAATAGCAGGTGTGGCAGAGCTTTTCTGGCAGGCTGGGGAGCTATTAGGCGGGAGGAAGCTGCCACTGCCATTTTCCATCACGTGCATATGGCCCAATGCCACTTAAAACTCGCCCAGAGTAAACTGATCCTGGAGATTGATCTCTTTTGATTTGTGCACTATCCCCAGCATATCCATGAGCATAAATGCATTCCTCACAGACTTGGACCGGGCATGATTGTTGAAGTATGCCCTGACCTTGGTGGCTTTGAGCTCTGCCTGGCTGATGCAGGGAACCCATGGCTCAAGCTGCTCCTTGCGATAGAGATAGTCATACCGGTCCAGCCTGTGGTCGTCCTCTTTGACGCCCTTATACCATATGTCGCAGTTTCTTCCATGAAAGCGGATATACACATGATCGGCTGCATTCATCTCTCTAATCTCTCTATTCAGAGCAAGGCCGGGGCCATCGATAAGGACACTGGCAACATTCCTCTCTTTTAGAGCCTCAAGAGCGGCAGGATCTATCCCGTTCCTGCTCTCGTCAAGCCAGCTATTATGCCTGAACTCCACCGCATAGTGGTAATCCTGGTGGGAAAGAGCATCCAAAAGGCCCTTCAGCATATTCAGGGACGGGCAATCTTTTTTGAAGTAGGGAGAAAGCTGCAGCAGCACACCGCCCAGAAGACCCGATTCCGCCAGGGGCCGGACGCAGTTTTTCTCAAAGGACGCAGCCCAGAAGATGGCTCTCTCAAGGTCAGCCTCGACCAGAGCCTTGTGAGATACAAGCTGGGGAACTTTAACCGAGTACTCGAAGCCCGGCAGCTCTTTGCATTTTCTTATCCAGGATTGGACTTGCAGTTCGCCCGGCGGCCTATAGAAGGTGCTATTGATCTCCACGGTTTGGAAGAACTGGGCATAATAGGAGAACCAGTCTCCCTTCTTGCCCGCCAATTTCAGGGGATAGAATTTGCCCACCCAGTCATCATAAGACCAGCCGCTAGAGCCTATCAGGATTGTCATGGCATAGCCCTAATCATAGCTCTAATCATAGATCCAATCATAGGTCATCTACCATAGGTCATCTACCCCTCAAATCAGCCTCGCATATTATAAATTTGCCTTCTCTCTTAATGGGAAACTATTTTAATTCCGCAAAGCATTCCCATCTTGGGGATCTCATATGAAATATTATCTTGCATTCATCATGTTTGTTTTCTGTCTCGGCTTTGTGGCCATTGGGGCGGCTCACCATGGTTTCTCGCACTCATTTCCCGGTGAGGAGAATTATGGGCCTGACTGCTTGGATCTCTATGAGCCAGGATATTATTACGGGCCATATTGGAGCTATCCATATTACCCATATGTGCCTTACTCATATGTTCCTGCAAAAATGGCGTTGCAGGCCACAAAAGAGCGCCTTTGGGCAAATAAATACTTAAATCCCAACTCGGTTCACAACAAAGTTCAGGAATCTAAGGAACGCCTGTGGGCGGTCAAGAATCCATACTATGGCAGCTGGTATGACTATGGGTGGAGGTAAAGAAGCAGCTCCTGGGAAAATAGCTAGAAACCGGAGCGCCTTGCATGTATAACTCAATTACCATCTTTTCTCTTTTGCGGGATACTACGGCGATCTATTGATTTACGGGTGTTCGCTCTCTTCATCCTGGGCGGGAAGAGAATGCCGTCGCGTATTATAGATGTGATTCGAGCTTTATGCTTCATATCGAATTTTTCATGTAGAATCAGTTTCAAGCACAGCCTTGAGACAACATTCCAGGGTGGCACATAAATGTGCTTTCAGAAGATTGTGAGACGAGAGCACGCCTGATATGTTACGCCTAGGGAGCGAAACCTATTTATCCGTCAATTGCCGTACGTAGTATCTGGCAAAAGTCGAAGTCCATTGTTTCCCTCCTACCAAATGACTTTTGCCTCCCTCC
>MTKZ01077095.1_pt1 | contig 26423 bp, 17 predicted proteins | sample 1042781 | NCBI WGS metagenome assembly MTKZ01 (sample SAMN06212207, study PRJNA360539) | anaerobic digester metagenome | biome: Wastewater treatment plant; material: sludge; isolation source: anaerobic digester fed with sludge from wastewater treatment plant | place: Denmark: WWTP Viborg ... | reverse complement strand
GGCCGTCGGCACGAAACGCATGTAGATTGGGGATGACCCAAAGCCCCTGTGAGGTGAACAACCGCACGTGCCTCTTAAGGAAGCGGAGTTGCCGGGGGTCGAATTGCCCCGACGGGACGTAACCGAATTGATAACGCACACAATTGGCACCAAGGTCTTTGATGTCGGCGACGTCCTGGGCCGTCGGAGGAACCCACCAGAGCAGGTTGAAGCCGCGGAACCGGATCGGATGACCATCCGGGGTCAGAATCTCCGTTTCGCGTATGGAGAGCCTGGCCGGTTCGGTTTCGGCTGGTTGCGATCCGGGAACAGCCGAAGCTGCCGTGAACGGCAACACGAGCGACATCACCGTGAAGAGTCCGGCCGGGCCGAGAGAAATCGGGAGCATGGCGGAATTATACGCCGGAGGGCCGCCATTGCCGATCTTTCGGGCACGATGGATGCGATCACCTGACATGAGGAGCTTTCACGAGCCGCTGTTGCCGGCATCCGCCTCCTCCGGTTCCACCTCGATCGCCTGGGCGCAGGCCTCGGTTTTGTCGCGGCCGATGAACCGGATCTCGATCACGCCGTTTTTCGGCCGGATGTCGGTGAATGTACGCTTGTGTGCCCGAAAGATACCGCCCGCGGCCTGGGCGACATTCATTTTGTCAACGACCTCCTCATCATTGATCAAAACGCGAACAGTGCTCCTCGTGTTCGTGTCCGCGAAATGCAGGTGAACGCGATAACGACCGGGACCGACGGTCAGGTTCACGCAGAAGTCCTGGGCGTGTACGCCGTAGCGATAGAGCTCCGGATCAGGCGTGTTGCCGATGTAGTAACTCCGGCGATCGGTGAACCACGTGCGGGTGACAGCGTCCACCGAGGCCCCCAGACGCACGACGAACTCGGTTCCCGGACGCCAGGAATGGCCCTGCGAATCGACGTAGTCGTCTCGGCCCGTGTAACCGAGGATCAGCCGCTGTGCATCAGTGGGGCCGCCGCCCTCGCCGAAATCGCTCTTGCCCGTCGCGGCCGAATACTGGATTCCGTCCACAGAGATGCCGGAGCCGGCAGACAGCGGGTTCTTATCGCCTCTGGCAACGATTCGGATTTCGTGCTTTCCATCGGCCAGTCCTCCCTTGCGGTAGACAAGCTGCTGGTGTCTGGGCTTGGGATTCCAGCAGTCGAGCGGCGCCATTTGCTTCTGCCCGTCGATGTACACATCCGCCAGTCCGCCCTTGTTATCGACGGCCCCGATCAAGCGGAACTGGTTCCCGGTGAATGCGAACGTCAGTGCCGCGCCCGCGTCGGTTGCCACGTGCAGCGAGCCCTGCCGGGCTCCGTCCGTCCGAACCGTGCTCCACTGCCCGGTGTATGAGAAGGCATCGTCGTCCGCGACTTCCTGCGGATCATCACCGCTGACGCTGATCTTCTTGGATCCATCATGACGGATACTCACGATGCAGTCGCCGTCGGCGAGCCCCTTCACCGTAAAACCGTTTCCCTTCAGGTCATCGCGTTTCGCCAATGCCTTGCCGTCCGCCGATACCGACTGCGGCTCGAAAGCCAGTCGCAAGACGTCGACGCTGCCCGCCGGTGCATCGAACGTCGAGTAGCGGACCGCGCCCTTGTCATAGTCGATGGAGGTGACCACGGATTTCGTCCGCATGACGTGGTTCTCGCGGCTGGGGCCGTAGGTCTCCGGGCGCCACGCCATGGCCGCAAGAATCTGGCACAACGGCCACGGATGGGCCAGATTGAGCCAGTCGGCCGCTGCAACCACGTCGCCCGCCAGGCCGTCCAGGACAACGCCGTTCTCGCGACTGTCATACGTCGCCATCATGAGCATCCGTCGCCCGACCTCGCGTGCCCATTCGTCCCCGGCCAGCTCTCCGAGCTGAATGAGGGGCGCCGCATACGTGTACTGATTGTAGGACAACGAGGTTCCGCAGCAGACGAACGACTCAGGGAACGCCCACGCACCGCTGTAGACTTCGCCGCGCGAGGCCGGGTCGACGCAGTTGCGGTTGAAGACCAGCGACAGGATGTTGCGGACGTCGTTTTTCCAATTCGGGAAGGCTTCGGGGTGGTCCAGGAAGTAGCCGCAGATCCAGGAGGCGCCGCCCGAGATCCAGTCGCCTTCCACGTCCCAGTAGTGACGCCCCCAGGCCTCGTTGTCGATCCAGCGCGGCAGGATCTGACCGGTCACGTACGCACGCGCGGCGTCACGTGCCTTGACGATGGCGAGGTCTTTGCCCTCGTAACCCGTGTCGATCAAGGCATCGAGGAACTCGGCGATCAACGTCGTACTGCCGGTGAGCTCATCGGACCAGAGCATGTGCTCCGGACTCATGTAGCGGTTCCAGGGGGGCATCTGCGGGTCGGAGAAGTTGCATTTCTCGGCGAAGACGTCGCCCCAGTGCTTGGTGGCCTCCAGGTAGCGGTCGTTGCCGAGTAGCTTGGACGCTCGCAGTACTTCAAGACCGACGTAAGAGCACAGATCCAACTGGTTGGGCACATTGGGGTCGGCTTTCTGGTATCCGATTCCCTTTGTGGGCGTGGCGATCGGGAAACGTGGCCACGCGTGGTCAGCGCCGGTCAGACAATAGTCCAGAATGTAGTCCACGGTGATGGGGATGTAGACGAAGGCGATCGGATCGCCGCTGTACCGGTAGTACTCCGACAGGCCGCGGATGATGCTGAACGCCCTCTGGCTCAGGTCGCCGCACATCCATGGCTGTGTGGGCGGAATCGATATCGTGCCGTCGTTGTCGATCTTCCAGTGCGTGTTGTACACAATGTGCGGAGCGGGTATCACCGCCTGACCCGGCTCCGTCCAGGGGTATCGTTTGTAGATATCGACGGCAATTTGCATCCGTTCGTCGAACTGGCCGTTCTGCCCCTGATACCAGGGAGCGATGACGCCGCTGCTATCCTCGACCGTGGGGTGAGCGTAGTACTGTTTGAGAACGTCGGCGGCCCGAGCGGCCCCTGCAACCAGGCAGACCAGTGTCGCGGCCGGCAGCACGAGGCCCGGAACGCCTGAGCCAACCGGCTTGAACCTGACGGGTACCGTGGAAGCCGAACGCCTTGCTCGCATATGTGATCCTCCGCAGAATGTGACCAATATGGTACAGTGCACCACCGCAAAGCCGCCACAAGGAACGGACCGATGAATCGCCTGGTACTTGCCTGCGTTGTCCTGGTGTTGCCGCCCCTGGTCTCTGTGGCGAGGGGGCAGGCCGCAAACAGACATTACCCATCAAGCCGCCCTCCGCTCAGACAGACTCAGTTTGTTGAACTGCCCCTGGGGGCCGTGAAACCACAGGGCTGGTTGTGCGATCAGCTTCGTATCCAGGCAGAAGGACTCACGGGGCACCTGGACGAATTCTGGCCCGATCTGGCCCAGTCGGCCTGGAAGGGCGGAACGGGCGATGGCTGGGAGCGGGGCCCATACTACCTCGACGGCCTGGTCCCGCTGGCGTACGAACTCGACGACGCACGCCTGATCGCCAAGGCCAAGGTGTGGATCGAGTGGATTCTGGCGAGCGGGCAGCCGGACGGCTGGTTCGGCCCGGCCAAGAACAAGGACCGTTGGCCGCTGGCCGTCGCCATGAAGGTCCTCACACAGTATCACGAAGCCACCGGCGACGCCCGGGTGATCCCGTTGCTCACAAACTACTTCAAGTACATCAACCGTACGCCGCCCGACTGGCCCGACACCGAATGGCGCGGAGTGAGGGCCATGGAGAATGTTGTCAGCGCATTCTGGCTGTACAACCGAACCGGCGACGCGGAGATTCTCAAGGCAGCAGACTCGATTCACAAGAGCTGCTTTGACTGGACACCGTTTTTCCTCGACTTCCCCTATACCACAGAGACCCTGAAGGCAGGGCTCAAATACACACACTTCACGCACGATGTGAACAACGCCATGGCGGTCAAGAACCCGGCCCTCTGGCACCTCCGATCCGGCGACGAGCGCGACCGACAGGCGTCGTACCAGGGAATTGCCAGTCTTGACGAGCATCACGGGCAGGTCGCTGGCGGGTTCGGCGGCGACGAGCACCTGTCGGGAAAGCGACCGACGCAGGGCACGGAGTTGTGCGGCGTGGTCGAGTACATGTTCTCCATGGAGAAGCTGGTCGAGATCCTCGGGGACGTCGCCTTCGCCGATCGACTCGAGCGACTGGCGTACAACGCCAACCCCGGTACGTGCATGCCGGATTACTGGGCCCATCAGTTCGACCAGCAGGCCAACCAGGTGCTGTGTACAATCGCCAAGCGGCAATGGAGCCACGGGAACGACGACACATCGAACATATACGGTCTGGAGCCGAACTACGGATGCTGCACGGCCAACATGCATCAAGGCTGGCCCAAGCTCGTGTCGCACCTGTGGATGGCCACGCACGATCAGGGCTTGGCCGCCGTCGCCTACGGACCGTGCAAGGTCAAGGCCAAGGTGGCCGACGGCCAGGAAGTCACCATCTCGGAGGAAACGGCTTATCCGTTTGACGGGGTCGTTCGACTGGTATTGGAGTCGCCTCGCCCCACCCGGTTTCCGCTTCATCTGCGCATCCCTGTCTGGGCCACGGGTGCCCGGGTCGTGTGTATGGGCACGGAGACGCCCGCGGAAGCAGGGCGATTCGCCGTCGTCGACAGGATGTGGGACCCAGGCGAGGTGGTTACGATCTCGCTGCCGATGAACCTGCGTACCGAGCCACGGTACAACAACTCGGTCGCGATCCTCCGCGGACCGCTCTGCTTCTCGCTTAAGATCGGCGAGCGATATGAGAAGCTGAGATCCCACCATGACAAGTTCCCTGTCAACGACTGGGCGATTCACCCTGCGACGCCCTGGAACTACGGCCTGCTTCTGGATCGCGGCAGACCCGAGCAATCGGTTTCCGTGGCAACCCGGGCGGTCGGCAAGATCCCTTTCGCACAAGACGCCGCACCCGTCACGCTGAAGGCCAAGGGCAGGGCCCTTCCCGGGTGGAAGCTGGAGCACAATTCCGCCGGTGATCCGCCGATGAGCCCTGCGGTCTCAAACGAGCCGACGACCGATCTGGAACTCATCCCGTATGGCAGCACCCGGTTGCGGATCACGGAGTTCCCGACGATCCAGGAATGAGCGTGATGGCGCGGATCACTGCGCGCAATTCGCAGGCGCAACCTCATTCGAGCCGCTGTAGCACCGCTGAAACAGACCGTAGTCTGTCTGGTCCACGTCGCCGTCCGCGTCAATGTCTTCCTGAGAGCAGCTCGGTGCGGCAGAGACATCCGGCCCGCTCATGCAAGGCAGGAGGAGGGCAAAGTCGTCGTGATCGACGTCCGTGTCGCCGTCGAAGTCGGCCGGGCAGAACGGTGTTCGGCTGACCAGTTCGTACGAATCAAAGAGCACATCGTTCACGTCGTAGGCATTCCAGGCCAGGGAATACCCGTCAATCTCCATGACACCGTAGTGGTGTATGGACTGCTTGACCGTGAAGAAGCCCCAGACGTAGCTCGTATAGGTGTCGATGGTGTTGCCGGCACCGCCGACGATCATGTACATCACGTTGTCGCTCAGGCCGCGCAGGTAGGCGTGCGTGTGACCGCTCACGACGACGTCAACCTTGTACTGTTGGAACAGCGGCACCCAGTTCTCCCGAACGAAGGCCTCACCGCTGTATCCAGGACTATCCCACAGGTCGGTGTAGGGAGGCTTGTGAAAGCTGACCACGCGGAATGAGGCGCGTTGGGCCTCCGTTGAGGCGAGTTCATTTTCGAGCCAGGAAGTCTGCTCGGCGGTCTGAATGTTCGTATCGAGGAAGATGAAACGGGTGCTTCCATATGTCAAGGCGAACCAGGCCTCGTTGCCCGGCAGCACGCTGTATGCGTAGGCCAAGGCGCTTTCACCGTCGTGATTGCCGCGGCAGAACAGGACAGGCGTGGTCTGGGCCAGATTGCCCAGCTCCAGCGGGCCGAACCAGTAATCCTGCCACTGGGCGATACTTGTCCCGTCGTTCATCAGATCACCGGCCACCAGCNNTCCGGAAGATCGTGTAGCCCTGCTCGTCGGCGAACCAGACTATCCTGATTGGGGTGCCGGGCCGCGGGGCGGTCCGAAAGGAATACGTTGCCGAAGTGGTATCTCCGCTTCGCACACGGTACTTGTAGACCGTCTCGACCTGCAATGGTTGAATCGTGGCCGTGTGGATGAAGTGAGTGGCGTCGAGCTGCTGGGTCATAACGTCGGTGATCGTGTTCTCCGTTACATCGCTCAGGCCGAAATCGACCCCATTGGGGGTCCCATGGCCGCTTGTTTCCCAGATGAGATTCATGACGTCCGGGCGTGCGTCTTGCAGCATCGGCAACGTGGTGATAACCGTTGGTTCCGGTACTGTTCCGTAAACCTCAAAGGACGCGTCGGACGTGTCCGAGACCTCAGGGAACGCGGCTGCCGAGATCTTCACGCGATAGTCCGCGGAGTCACCCAGGTACGGCGAGATTGACCAGATGAACTGGCCGTCGGCCATGGGCGCCCGCCCAAGTCGGGCCCGCAGCGCGGCCCCGTCGTACAGCTCGATGTTGACCACGCCGCTCGGGTCTGTCACGGTCCAGGAGACGGTCTGTGTGGAGCCGGCCTGCCAGTGCTCGCCGCCGTTGGGGCCCACCAGTTGCAGGTCGGTCGGGGCCGTCGGAAGGGGGATACCGCTGGCACTGGGGACGCCGAGTTCGGCGATCTCAAGGGCCGACATGACGTAATCGCGGAACTGCACGCTGTTGACGTAACCGGCTTTCGTGTCATTGTCCTCGTCTGCAAACAGGAGCAGCCAATCGGGGGCCGTGTTGGTTGAGTAGAGAGACCACCGGCCATCCAAGGAGTCGGCCAGCAACTGGGTTCCAACCGGCGAGCCGTTGATGTACTTGGCCATGGTCAGCGTGGCGAGATCGACCGTGACTGCCACGCGATACCACGTGTTCGGCTGAATTACGCCGTGGTATTGACCGGCGACTCCAATGCCGTTCGCGCTCGGGGTCGTCGTGCCGTTGCCCACGAAGAAGTCGGCGTCGTTGCCATTGGTGCGCGAGGTCTGGAAGATAGCCCGCCAGGAATTGGTGCTGGCCGTCGGGTACAGCACGTCCAGAACCAGCGAGTATTGATTGATGTATGCGCCGCCGCCGTTGCCCGGAGCGTTGGTGTGCACGACATAGCCTTCGCTCGACAGACATGCGGGAAACCTCATCACCGACGCAACCGAACCGCCGATATTGGGAATGCCGAAGAAGGTCGTGGTGCCGAACTGGGTCTGGGAGGCCGTCGTGCTGCCATAGTATTCCATCACCGCGCCGCTGGTTGCCGACAGGTTGCCCGCGTCGAAGTCCCACTGGCCGATGCTCTGCGCGGCCACGGGTCTGACCGACCACATGAGACAGAGGCAGGCAGCACGCAGGACGGGTTTCGTCAGGCGGCCGATACGATGCACGAGGAACACTCTCCGCGCGGACACGCCGAGACTTGGCGCAAACAAAGTGCCGGGCGGCAGCCGAACGCTCCCGCCCGGCACGGATAAACTAACCTTGTCCTGATCCAGGCGCCGCTCCAAGCCGGCCGAACCTGGACAGAAAACACAGCGGTGTCGGCTTCATGCCCGACGACGTCGCAGCAGCGGGAGCCCGCTCAGCAGCAGGGCCAGCGTCGCCGGTTCCGGAATCACCAGCTTTGTCGGCGTTGCAGCGCCGTCGATCCATCCGCCCATGGGGGCGATTTCCTCACTCGACAGAGCGCGGTTCCACGTCGCTACCGTGCCGACCAAGCCCCACGCATCTTCCCAGCTGTTATCTGCGAAGAGATTGAAGCGGTCCGGATAGAGCGAGAACCTGCCATCAACGCCCTGGCCTGGCGCGTCGAGGAACAGAACGCCGTCAACATAGACTCGGAAGAAGCTGCTGTTGTCAACGGACCAGACGATTCTGTGCCACTTGGACGCGTCATAGGTCAGTGTCGAGTAACCAGTGTCACCGGTGCCGATGACGGAGTTGGCACGATCCGGCCCCTTGATGAACAGATCGCCGTCATTTTCATTGCCATCCCATGACGTCTGGAACAGGCTGTTGTATTGCTCACCCTCCCACCACCCCCCGTCCGATGTTTGCACGTAATCTACGGCAACCGTGTACTGGTTAACATAGCTGCCGCCGCCGTTGGCGACGAAGCTGGGGTTGACCGTCAGGTAATCCCAACTCCGTTCCTGAACGACACCGCCGTCGCTCAGCTCGGGCTCGATGACGGTCCAGGGACCTGAAAACCAGGCGCTGTTGCCGGCGTTGCTGGTGGTGAGATCCACGCCCATCGTGGCCGTCAGCTTGTCCGCTTCGGTTTGAAACCGCCACAGCCCGGTCACTCCCGCGGGGACATTCGCAGCATTGGCGATGCCCGCCGCCACAAGGAGCGCTACAATTGAAACAGTCCAGATAGAAGTTCTCACGTTTTCTCCTCCATTCATGTTAGTTCAGTCCAAGCGTGACACCTGCCGGCCGACAACGGCCGGCTGCTCTCGCAGATCCTCCATTTCTAATCCTATTCAAGCATCCCCTCACAAGGCAAGCAGGAACGGAGTGGCAACAGCTTACAGGACCTGATTGCGCCGTGAGTTTCTTTTCACCTCCCCTCTCGATACGCCGCCTTGTCTCAACCGGCTCCTGCGGTCAACCGGACCCCGGTTGTTCCCACGTCACGGTTGCGCGCGCCGCAGAAGCGGGTCCCAATACTGCAGGTATTTGTTCGGCGAGCCCGCCGGAGGGTTAATGGTCCCCTCCCTGCGAAACTCGGCGTGGCCGTCGTTGAAGACGATGTTGCCGCCTTTTTGGTGCCTCCTGACGTTGACGCCCTCACCCGTCCCACCGGTGTCGCCGTCGACAAAGGGCCACCACAACTGCCCGCCGAACAACCGGTCATTTTTCGGGTTGGCATCCGCCAGCAGAATATTGCGCGACGGGCTCTTGACGCGACTCTCCGGAAACCACGGATGGCTCCGAAGACCGGCATATTCTTCATAGCCGCCGTTGGTCGCATGATTCCAAAGCCCGAGGAACCACGCGTTGTAACCGTAGCCGATATCCAGCCGGTTGTAGCCCCATGACCAGACGATACCCGAGTCTTCCTGTACGTGATTCGCCAGCGTCGGACAGTGAGGTATCTCAGGAGACTTCGTGTATCGCTCCAGTTGCTGGAACCATGCCCACTCTCCGAGGTCATCCCGGCCCTTGGTGCCTTCCCGGACCTTCGTGCGGTGCGGTGGGAATATGCTCTTGTGATCTGAAAGATAGAAGACAAACGCATGCTGAAGCTGCCTCAGATTATTCTGGCAGACCACCCGCCGCGACTGTTCGCGAGCTTTGGAAAGCGACGGGAGCAGGATCGCGATCAGCAGAGCGATGATCGCCACCACGACGAGTACTTCGATCAGCGTAAAACCCGGCTGCCGGAGCCGGTTCTCGCCCGGACGAACCGGCCTCGCCCCTCGCCGTAAAACCAAGCTGTCCACTGACATCGTTCTTGGAAACGGCATCCTCTGACATCTCCGAAACTGCGTTGGCATGCGACAAACGATCCCCCGCTGACCGAACGGCAGCACCAGAGGCGATCGCTGCATCATGCCTGCCACCTGTATAGAATGATAACCGTAGTATCGGCGGCGCGGGAATATCATTTTGCGCAAAAGCCTTGTCGGTTTGCGCCGGACGCCTGTTGCCCGGCATGGACGCCGGCATCGCTGGAGACTCTCGCGGCCGTCGCAGACCCCTGACAAGTGCGAATCCGTGCCGCGAGTCTGCACCACGGTTGACTGCAGGTTATTTGCCTTGCTGCATCGCCCCATCTTTGGTCTGCGGTGAATCAAGGCTGATATCTTCTGACATTGTGGGTGAAAGGCTTCTGCGACGATCGCGGTAGTCATTCACCCCGTATGCTCGGTCACCCTGGTAGCGCACCTGCCCCCACCGAGCTCGAGCCAAGATCGACTCATCAAGGGATTTGGTGAAACCTGGCGATTCCGCGCTGGACATCATTCTGCGCGAGACGGATAATGGCGGAGATAGCATTGCAGCACTTCCATTCGCGCCACATGACATCGGCCGTCCCGGTTGTTCTTTTCTGCGAAAGGTGCCGGAATGGAGTGTCGGGGAAATCAACCCATGTCCCGTGCTCGTCGAGTCGCATTGTTGATCGGACAGGACATCGGTTTTTGCCGGCGGGTTTTGCAGGGCGTTCACGAATACGCCATCACCCGAGGTTGGGTCTTTCATGACGCCCGCGCAGACATCCGGGCCCTTCGCCCCATGCGGATGTGGAAACCCGACGGTGTGATCTGCAGCCTGTTCGACGAGGAGGTTGCCCGGAGGCTCGCCCGCTGCGATGTGCCGGCCGTGAACACATCGAGCATGATCACCGTCTGGAAAGGGCCGCTGGTGGACGTGGATCACCTCGAAGTCGGACGCCTGGCAGCGGAACACCTGCTCGACCGCGGGTTCCGTAGCTTCGGTTTTCTGGGAAGCGCCGGAGGAGGATGTTCCATGGGGCGGGCCGCGGGCTTCAGCAAACGTCTGGCGCAGGCGGGATTCACCCCCTTCGTCTGTCACGCGGAATACCGGCCTGTCCCGGTTCTGGACGCAAGCTGGCAAGGTCTCAGCCGGTCGGTCCAGAGCTGGCTGCTCAGGCTGCCCAAGCCTGTCGGGGTTCTGGCCTCTCATGACAAGCCCGGCCGGGACCTGGTGGACACGTGCCATCAACTGGGCCTTCGCGTCCCGGATGAGGTTGCGGTGATAGGCGTCGACGACGACGAGTTCGAATGCCGACTGTGTCATCCGCCGTTGTCCAGCGTGCATAACCCCGGGGTGCAGATCGGATATGAAGCGGCCAGACTGCTGGACCGGCTGTTATCGGGCGAATCCCCCAGGCAACTGCGCGTCAGCATTCCACCGACCCATGTGGTTGCCCGGCAATCCACCGAAACCACAGCGGTGGAGGACCCCGACGTGGCCGCCGCGCTTATCTGGATCCGCGAGCACCTCGCGGAGAATATCAGTGTGGATGGGGTCGTCGAGGCAATCGGGACCTGCCGTCGCACGCTGGAACGGCGGTTCCGGGCCGCTGTCGGCGACTCCATTCTGGAGAGAATCCGGAGGATGAGAATCGAGAAAGCCTNNCAGCACTGCGCGCCTGACCGTCCTCTTCAAGCAGGTGACCGGATACCAGCCGTCACTCTTCCGCCGCACGGCCGCCAATCGGTCGAACCGCCGCGAGTAGCCACACACCCCCTGCTGAACGCCATGACGCAAAAAGGCAATGGACTGTCGCAAACTGGCATATCACTTTCCCCACATGCTTGTTAGAGTACAGGGTATAAGACCCGCAGTCCCGCTCTGTTGATGGAGGGAACGCGAGAAGGGCGTCCGAAAACCACGCGAGAGTCACCGTCGCTGGCCAGTGGCAAGGCCAGATGGGCTCCATCTCTCGGTGCCGCGGGTTTTGATCGATAACAAGAACCGAGCAGGGGTGTCCGAAGCGGTGTTTCCCCCGCTTCCCTTATCTGGAGGGTATTCCGTGATGCTTTGCAGAAGTCTACTCGCGACGGTCGTGCTGACCGCCATTCTGGGATTGCCGGCGGCCTTCGCCGGATTGAACGAGTATCAGGACGCGGTCAATGCCGAGACGAACCTCATCAGCTACTTCACCTTCGACGACGACTCGGAAACCACGGTATCAGATACTTTCACGACCGCATTGCCGGATCCCAGCGGGACGCTGCAAGGGACGGCGGCCTTCACCGCAGACGGTGAAGGCTTCGGCGGGGCGGGCCAAGCTCTATCGCTGGACGGGTCGGGCTGGGTGGACTTCAGCGTGGTGCCCGAGTTTGCCTTCGGTACGCAGGACATATCTACGCCGGGCGCGGTGGAAATGTGGATTCGCCCGACCTGGGTGCCGGGGGACGTAGGGGCGCCGAGCTACAATCCGACGCTGGCGTCCGTGCGCGAATACACCTCAGGCGACCCGAACCCCGCTACCCGCTGGAGCCTGCACGTTGACGCAGACCGACTCGGTGAGGGCCCCTATGGCGGGATCATGGGCTATCACCCGGGCGACTGGGATTTCAGGCCGGACGAGTGGTATCACGTGGTTATGGTGTTCACTCCCAACTACAAGGGACATGGCTACCCGATCACGCGGATGTTCGTCAACGGTATCTGGATCCGTCCTTCAGGTGACGAGCAATGGGGCTACCTTGGGGCAGCGACGAGCGCACCTTTCCAGATCGGCGCAGCCGATCCCAACGGCACCCGCGCCTTCATCGGCCGCATCGATGAGGTGGCCATCTACAGTACAGAACTCAGCGACGCCAGCATCATCCAACACTACCTGGCGGGCAGGGCTTTTGCCCCGCCGACCACACCTCTGCCCAGCAGGGCCGGATATGCCGCGGCGGTCATGGCCGACGCGCCGATCGGGTACTACAGCTTCGAAGGCGACACGACCGCCGTCACGGACAACTCGGGCAACGGCCACAACGGGACCATCACGCCGCCTACGTATTGGTCTGCGGGCTTTGCTGGCGGGCAGGCTCTGGCCCTGGACTGCAGCGGCCAGAGCGGCGGCATGGTCAGCATGGGAGCTGTGGACGCCTTCAAACTTGTTGAGGAAACATCGCCCGGAGTCTGGACGGGAGTGGGGACTATCGAGGCCTGGGTCGCCCCGACACCCGGCCTGGAGTACCGCTGGCACAGAACGAATCCTGATGGCACCTTTGTATGGCCGTTCAATTTCGATTGGAATTTCGGGAAATGGCGGCCCACGATACTCTCGTCCGCCGACGACTTCAGCTCGCTTTTCCACTACGGACTGGAATTGAGAATCGGTGACCAGACGCTGGCGCTCGAGACGTACAACACGGGCTACAACGCGACGGCGCAGCCGTTCCCGCTCCCGTGGGTCGCGGAAGAGAAATGGTATCACTTGGCGGCCGTGTTCAGCGGCGGAACCGTCAACTACTACGTGGACGGGCAACAGGCGGGTGTTCAGACGGCGATCGACGCGACTCCTCCCGTCGGCTTCACCGGTCTGTTCCAGATCGGCGCGGGAAGTCCGGCGGCGGACTGGGGCTTCCCGGGCAAGATCGACGAAGTGGCCATCTACAACACGGCGCTGTCGCCTGCGCGGATCGCCGCCCATTACTCCTCGGTGGCCATGACGTTCGACATTCATAACATTGAGTTCATTGACCCGACGAACCTGACGCCGGTCGCCGTGACCCTGTCGGCGCCCTCGGGCCAGAGTTCCAGCGGGCTTGAGCTTACGTTCTCTTTCGATCCGGCGATCATTACGGTCACCGCCGACATACCGGGATACGGTGTCGTGACCATAGCCCCTGGGACCGCCTATCCGATTCCCGACGGCTTGACCAGCGCGGTGTTGACCGTGACCCCCGTCAGCGGAGGCTACGGCACAACGACTCTCGTCGCCACGCCGAACGCCGCCTCCGGTTGGCTGGCCGGCGACAGCATCCAGATCGAGTCGAGTCTGGTCATCGTGGGCGGAATGTATGTCAACGACGATTTCGACGACAACGCCGTTGGCACGAACGTGAATGGTGTCGGCGGCGGATGGTACGTGCCGTACCAGGCCAAGGGTGCTCCGTCGGAGACAGACAGTTCTCTGAAGATCCTGGGCATCTCGGGCTGGTACGCCTGGACCGGGATTTCCTCCAAGCCTGCGGGCGATTTCCCGTTCATGAACGCCGACGGCATCCGCATCGAGTGGGTGATCGACTACGTCCAGCTCACCGCCGTTGGCGGCGGCACCGAAAGCGGGTGGCCCAACGCTCAAGAGGCCGAATGCTTCCACGAACTCGGCGTTTTGTCCGCCAATGCAGACCGAAACTCATTTGGCGAGCTCTTCCGGAATACGGAGGGCGGTCTGTACGTAAACCTGTACTACAGCGGCTACGTCGATTCGCCGACGGAGAACATCACCGTGAAGGGCAGCGTGCGCGTCGTGAACTCCACCCATCCCACGGAAAGCAGCGGCGATGGTGCCAACGGCATCGAGACGCCGGTGGTCTTTGAACTGACCAATGTGCATTCGATCACGCCCGCCAAGCCGCTGGTGGTCACCATCGAACTCGACCAGAATGGTTGGAAGGTCGGCTTCTCCCAGAACGCCGGCGCCGTCTACAGCGTCTGGCCCACGGGGACCTCACGCCCGGGCATCAGCTTCGACACGGGCTCAGGGAAGGTACTTGGCGGATGGGGCACCGACAGTCTGGGCGAAGGCCTCGCTGGCGCCGCTATCACCGACGAGTTCGACAACGGTGCGTTCCTGTTTGCGGCTGTCCACAACATTGTCAATGGCAACGGTCAGGGCTGGATCGACAGCGTCAAGGCCTGTGTCGACTGCCCGCTGGCGACGGACTGCCCCAACCCGTTTGCCGATGCTGACGCGGACGGCGACGTGGACCAGACAGACTTCGCCCAGCTCCAGGCGTGCTTCACAGGAACAGGAGGCGGAATCCCCGGCGGATGCGGCTGCCTGGACCACGACGGCAGCGGAAGCATCGACTCGCCGGACCTCGACGCGTTCGACATCTGCGCGACCGGCGCGGGTATTCTGGCAGCCAAGGCCTGTGACGATCAGTAGCGAAGCCGGAGCACCGGCTTGATTGGCAGGCGACCCGGCCAAGCGACTGATGAACGCCTACAAAACCCTGCGTGGGACGGCATCTTGCCGCTCCCATCGACCGGCTGAAAGCCCGCCACACAAGTTCTGTCGGAGCTTGTTCACCTTCTTGCTCTCCTCCGTCGTGATGGGTGCGCGGTTGACGCGCATGTTTCTGGATCACAAGGTGCTTTGGCGGCCCGCGGGAAGGCGGCCTGCCTTGGCATTCTTTGGCCGTCCCCACCGGCCATGGACATTCTCCCCGGGTTCTCTCGGGGCAGATCTTGAGCATGCTGCCACGCGGCCTGCTCCCTCTCGGCCGCTTTCAGACCACTGGAGGGCGGGAGAACGCCACATCCGGCAGAGCGGCCGGCCATCCTCGACGCCCGCGACACTCGCGTCCAGAAAGATCTGCTTGCGATTTCGACAGCGGAACGACTCATCACGCAGCGGCCTCAAAAGGCTCACAGTAGGTCCTCCGTTCCGGACGCTCAAATCATCATAGCGCGCGGTATCCACTGACGGGATGACGAGGGGATGATGGGAAGGTGCACAATGCGGACCCGATCTAAAGGCGGCCGCAGTGTGAGGGCTTCTCGACCGGTAGTTCAAAACCAGTAAAGATAGTCTTCGACAGGCTGGTAATGGGGCTTGCCCTTCTGCACCTCCATTTCGCCGAGGGACACGGTGATCTTCCGTCGTCCAAGACGGCCTTCGCAGAACAGGCCTGAGAACTCGTCGCAGTCACAGTCGTCGGGGTCGGGCAGGCACGTGACCGTGATATCGTTGTCAGGACCATCTTCGCGACGGTGCCGGGCGGCAAACGGCAACAACAGGTGGTGGCTCAGGTAGTCCCGGTCCTTCTCAAGCGTTTCTTGGTCCCCGTCGGGCAGTGGATCATTGCCCGTGAGTCCGAGGATTACGCGGATCCGGCCATCCTGGTTGTCGGGAGACAACGCAGGCGTCCCGATCCCGGTGGGCTCCTCGATGCTCAGCGGGTCCCCGGCATATGGTTCGAGTTCGTCGTCCGTCAGGTTGTCGTGTTCGCAGTCCAGGCCATCCCGTTCACATCTCTTCTTGCAGACGGAATGGAGAGCCGCGAGGGTCGCCCGGGGCCAGGCAATGACGTAGAATCCCTTGTTCTTCTCGGATCGCGCCTCCTCGATCGTGCCAACCCAGCCGCCGATGGGAATGTCAGGGAAGTCCGGACCCTGCGTACCCGTGCGCCATGTGCCATGACCCGAGCGGCAAGGTCAGCCTCACGCTGTCATCGGATGGCACTCCGGAATCAACAACGCACAGCCGTGATCCATCTGTAAGAACAGCAGGAGCGGTCACTTATGACCGCTCCTGTCATCGAAAGGCAGCTTCCGCCGCCGGATACCCCCAAGGGGACTCGAACCCCTGTCTCCAGGATGAGAACCTGATATCCTAGGCCACTAGACGATGGGGGCAGGCCATCCGGCAAAACCGGTATTGTCATAAGTAACTTAGTCAAACCGCTGGCAAAGATCAACCAATCCCGATCCAGCTTGCCGCGAAACGGGTGCATCCCTGAAATAGCGGCACATGTGTCGGCGGCCGCCGAGAGTAGGGCAGTGTCGAGGTCGCCACAGCGACCGAGACCTGCCGAGAACGGCCGGAATCGTCGGCAGGTCTCATCCGCTGCGCGGATTTCGACCATGCCCTACCTTCGCAACGCCACCGAAAACGGGATGCACCCCCGCGAAACCTGTTGGACCTCCCGGCTGTCTGCTGCTTGCACCGTCCAAGTCTTTGGGGGCCGGCCAGACCGCTTCAACGCGCCTACACTTATCACCCAGCCCCTTCGGTGGCATCAAAGCCGACCAGGAACACTCCGATAACGCCCTGGGGACGGGCTTCTTCCCGGGTCTCTTGCCTTGCAGCGAAACACCACCGCCAGCGCATTTGGCCGTCCGCGCGACAGAACAATTGCCATTCTCAATCCTGCGTTCGACGTTCCTCATTCCTCAGCCTTGCCATATGCAACGCTGGGGTGGGCTCATTCGCTTCGCCAGATCCTGCCGAGAACCTCGATGAGTCTTACGAGATCCGTCCGCCGGTGCTCGGAGCATAAACTAATGCGCAAACGGGACTTACCTCTTGGGACCGTTGGCGGTCGGATAGCTGGAACCAGAAAACCGGCTTCCTCCAGGTTCCGCGACAACTCGACAGCCCGATCCGCCGGACCAACGACGACCGGGACTATCTGGCTGCACGATCCGGCAATGTCCAGCCCCAGGCGACCGGTGACCTCATCGCGAAACCAGGCAGCCAGCTCGACCAGTCGCAAGCGGCGATCGGGTTCCCGATCGATGATGTCCAGTGCGGCCATCGCGGCAGCACATGCGGCAGGCGGTAAGGCGGTTGTGTAGATAAAGGGACGTGCGGTGTTGACCAGCCAATCGATGATGGCCCGGGATGCGGTGATAAAACCGCCCAGCCCTCCCAGCGCCTTGCTGAGCGTCCCAACCGTAACGTCAACGTCTGCAGCGATCCCCATGGCCTCCGCCAGACCCCGGCCTCGTCCCCCCCAAATACCGGTCGCGTGCGCCTCGTCAACGATCAGGAGGGCATCGTGACGCTTCTTAAGTTCAACGATCGCTGAAAGATCAGAAAAGTCCCCTTCCATGCTGAAAACTGAATCGGTCACGATGAGCCTTTTTCCGGCCGTTTTTGTGCGCTCCAGGAGCTGCGCCAATCGGCTGTAATCCCGATGAGGGTAGACCCGAACGGCAGGAGCCTCGAATCCAGCAGGCCCTTGAGCAAACGCGGCGTCGATGATACTAGCATGATTCAATTTATCTAGAAATATCACGTCGCCCCGACCTGCGAGGCTGCGGATGGCAGCTTGGTTTGCCTGGTATCCCGTTGAGCAAACCAGCGCGGCCTCAGTCCCCTTGAAGCTCGCGAGCCGTGCTTCAAGATCGGCGTGGATTCCCATCGTGCCCGAAACCAGCCTGGACGCGCCAGCGCCCCACCCCCAGCATTCGACAGCCTGTTTGACCGCCCGGATCAGATGTGGATGGGCGGCCAGACCGAGGTAGTCGTTGCTTGAGAGGTTCATGAGGCTGCGGCCACTGACAGTGACGTATGGACCCTGGGCCGATTCCAGGATTCGCAGCGACCGCCGGAGCCCTTGAAGTTCCAGATCTGCCAACCGATCGGACCAGTTCTGGGGAATCGCGCTTGGCTTCATTCGGCTTATTCCGACTGCCGATTTGCGTCGTCTGCCTGTGGGCTCGATGGGTTCGCTTGCTGGTTACCGGCGGGGTCATCATTGGGCCTGGGCGGACAAATCAGCTTCTCACAGGAGCATCCGCAGCCCGAGCCGCTTCGTTGCCGCAGCAGGATAGCGATGAACCCGACCGCCGCGGCCATAAGGAGTATGATCCCCAGGATCGATGCAGCATCCGCCAACATAGGCTCCATTGTGTCCGTATCGTGGGCTGCCGACAAGCCGGCTGAGGCAAAAGCATGCCGAGGGTGCGCATGTCAGTGGCCACGCCAGATACCATCCAGCTTACTGCCGGCCGCTATTGTGAGGTCAGGTGCTCGTCAACATCTCCAATCACCGCAACCAGCGCGCTGTGCTTGGACTGAATCCCGTTCTGCCGAACATGCGCCGGCGACAGATCTCCCGGTCGCCTGCCATGACCAGGGACTGAGTTCTTGTAAGTCTTTTCCGGGAAAGGACTTATGTCTCATTACAGGCAACACAGTCCGCGCCTTGTTTTCCGGATCCCGGAATCGAGGCGGCTCCGGTGAGGGATGTCGCCACACGGAAGCAAGGTGAAAGGCAGGCTTGCCGCCTGGCACCTGGTCCAGCGTACAATGAGGTGACAATCAAGAGTCCAGCGACAGGGGTGGACGATGGCCGGCGTAGCTGAAGAGGATCGTTGCCGTTTGGCCGCGATCCTCTGCATCGGTGGGTTGTTGTTTGTTCTCTTGGGCGTTTTTCTGACGCTCCAGTACCAGTACGAGATCTATGAGACAACCGCTTCGGGTCCCGGCCCGCTTCCGGACAACAAAGCCACGGCCCGGATGCTGCAGGCCGTGCTGTTCTGGCTGCTGGTGCTGATCGGCATCTTCACGGTATCCACACTGGCTTTCCTTCGCTGGAGTCGAAGGTTCCGCAGGTATTTGCTGGCTCGTCCTCACCCTCCGACACCCGTGGACGACGTGTGGTCCATGCACCGGTTGCCCGAGGAGGTGGCCGATTCCGCACCCTCCCCCGACCAAGGCGACCGGCCGGGCTGAGAACCCCGTAGGCTCGAGTTCCGGTGGCCTCCATACCGGGAGGTGCCGATATAACCGCTGGCCGGGCTGGCGAGGCTCGTTCCAGGCCTGCCACAAGAGGGCTCGTACTCCGGAGGTTTCGGCATGAGTCTGACTCCGATCGGTCCGATCGATCTGTTCAGCCGTTCGAGCCGCTGGGCCCCCCACGCGATCATCTCCATCCTGATCGCCGTCGGGGCTCTGACCGTCCTGGCATTGCCGGCGGTGGTGGTGCTCGTCGCCCGACAGGGCGTGGTAACGGGAATGGAGATCCTGGCGATTGCCGCGCTGCTCATCGGCGTGCTGGCCGCTTGCGGCCTGCTGATCATCGGCATCATCATCTACCGCCAGATTGACGCTCTCGTTGAGAAGTTGACCGCCGTCGACCAGCAGACCGCCATTCTCGCCGAGCAGAGCATGGCGCGGACACAGGCCCACACCTACGCCCAGAGTACCACCGTCAACCCGGTCGAGCTTCGCACGTTGCTGGAGCGGATTCACGAGGTCCTCCTGCTGCCCGAGCAGGAGCGAGCCGCCCGGTATCGCACGATGGTCGAGCGTGAATTGGGCCGGCGTCTGGCGGTGATTGACCATCTCATCAGCACCAACGAGTTTCATCAGGCCCGCGAGGAATTGACCGCCCTGTCCGAGCGTTTTGGCCAGGATCGCCGCCTCGCCGAGAGCGCCGACCGCCTGGAGAAAGCAGCCAACGCGGCTTTGGCAAACGACGTGACCCGCGTCACGCAGTTCGTCAAGGATGTGATCGTTCAGGGACGATGGGACGAGGCCGAGCGGACCGTTCTGGAGTTGGCTCGGAAGTACCCTTCGGCCACAGAACCCAATGCCCTGCTGGAAAGACTGCGCCAGGAGAAGAAAAAGTTCGAGCAGCTTAATCGCCAGAGGATGCACGACGAGATTCAGCAGTTCGTGAATCAGAAGCGCTGGCAGGAGGCCCAGTCAGCAGCCCGGAAGTTCATCGAGACCTTCCCCGCCGGCCCGGATACCGATGTGCTCAGAAACCAGTTGCCGACGCTCGAAGCCAACGCCGAGATCCAGTCCCGCCAGACGCTCGAACGCTACATCAAGCAGTACATTCAGAAGCAGCAGTATTGGGATGCCTTAGCTCTGGCGCGGCGCATCCTGAACGAATACCCGCTCAGTCCGCAGGCCAACGCCCTGCGCGGACAGATTGGCCGGTTGGAGGAACTCGCACGGCGCCAGGCACCGCAATCCTGATTCCCTTGTGCTACCCCCGGCTGGGCGGGTGTCCATCGTCGATCGCGTTGCCGATTCGGTTCGCTGGCCTGCTTTTTGTGTTTCGCCGCGCTGCGGAGTGCGTCATCACCAGGTCTCACCCAGCCCATAACGATGCGGGCAGGCCTCGAAGGCCTTCATGGCTTTGGGCATGAGTTCCCCAAGCCGCTCGATGCGACGTCCCTCGCGGGGGTGAGTGGAGAGGAACTCGGGTGGACGGTTCTTGCCGACCGCCTCCATCCGCTGCCACAGGGCCACGGCCTCTCGCGGGTCGTAGCCGGCCTTGGCCGCGTACATCAGGCCGATCTGATCGGCCTCGGTTTCATGCGTCCGGCTGTACGGCAGCAGCACGCCCACATTGGTCCCGATGCCGAAGGCCTGCAGCGCTCCCGTGCGCACCGTCGGCGAGGCCCTGCTCAGGCCGGTAGCCAGCAGTTCCTGAATAATCTCTGCGCTCATGCGCTGGCTGAGGCGTTCCCCGCCATGCCGTGCGACGGCGTGTGCCGCCTCATGACCGACGACCGCGGCCAGCCCGGCCTCATTCTTGGCGACCGGCAGCAGCCCGGTGTACACGGCAATCTTGCCGCCGGGCAGGCAGAAGGCGTTGACCTGGTCGGATTCGAGCAGGGCAAACTCCCATCGAAAGTCAGGACGATTGGCAACAGCGGCGATCCGTCGGCCGACGCGCTCGACGATGGCCGTCATCCGCTGGTCGCTGCTGCGTTTCTCTTTGGCCAGTACCTCCTGGTAGGCGTCAAGGCCGAGCCGCTGCTCCTGTTCAGCCGACACGAGCATCATCTGTGTTCGCCCCGTCTCGGCTACGGTGGAGCATCCTACAGACCACAGGCCGGCCGATACCAGGCCAATGACGAGCAGAACTGCGCCTCGATGCTTCATGGCGCCGCACCTCCCTTCGTCAACATCGGCGGTGGTTGATGCCTGCCTATCATACCTGGACACATCGAGCCTGCCAAAGATGGGTCGAGGACGGCCTGTGCCCGGTCGGGGATCGTGACAAAATGGCGCCAACTGGGAAGAGAGGGACCGGTCTGCCCAGTCACGCCTTGGTGGAAAAGGTTCGCTGTGAGATGGTCGCCACAAGTGCCGCGGATCTTGGGACGGAGATGCGCCGGCCTTCTGGAGAACGCGGGCACTCGATCAATCCGCGGCTCGGAAAAGCAAATGGGCGGCCCGACATGACCGCCCGCTTTGCCCGAAAGACATCTGTCTCACTTGCAGCAGCATTTCTTGCCGCTCTTCTTGGCGGCCTTCTTGCTGCCGGCCTTCTTGGCCTTCTTCTTAGCCATGGCGCACCTCCATGAACGATGATACGAGTCCCGCGTGACGCGAACGGGATCAGCCCACAAATTAGCATCGCCGGGCAGGGCAGTCAACTTCTTTCCGTAGCGTCCGGTGATCCGGAAACATACGCGCAAGCCGTACAGCTCCCTTGCCCTGAGGTTCTAAATCTTGCCCTGGAGCCAGTACTTGAGCAGCGCGGTGTACTCATACGCCAGGGTCGGAACGATCCTCACCCTCGCACGCCAGTTGCGGGCGGTCAGTGGTCCTTCCTGTTTCGTCGAAGGCCGGCCCGCAAATACGCTGAGGTGTGCGTACCCGCCCTTCCGAAAACAGGCCGCGGCCCGGCGACTGTGCTCAAGATGGGTGACGATGAGGAACCGGTGGGCCCCCGGGTCGATGCCCTCAAGGGCGGCAATGCATGTCGGGTGGTCACCAGTGTTACGGGAGGCCGCATCCACGATGAGGCAGTCCGACGGGACGCCCATGCCTTCCATCCGGCTTTTCATGACCAGCGCGGGTCCGCCGATGTTGGAGACGATCACCTTGGGGGCATATCCCTGTTTGAACAGCTCCGCGGCCCAGATCAGCCGCTCATCTTCGCCACCCAGGCAAACGATGTAATCCGCTGCCTGGGGCGGCCCGGTGACGTCGAGCAGGCGCTGCAGCGTTCCTGTCAGCGGTGTGAAAACCAGCACGATCAGGATCAGCATGCTCAGCGCCAGCAGGCCGCGGATGCGGCGATAGAGCCATCCCGCCCGCCGCAGCCATCGCGGCGCTGTGGGACGGCGCAGTCCGCATGCCACCGCCGCGCCTGTATCCGTCCGATTCTCGATCATGCACCCGGTCTCCTCGGTTTGACGACCCCCATATTTGCCGGAGTCATATCCGTCCGCAAGTTGCCCGCATCCCGCTTCCCCATGGTCCTGCCCGCACGTAAGATGCTGTCATGGCCACCACCATCGGTCAACGGGGTCACCAGCCGCTCGCCGAGCAGGAGGCGGGTCGATCCACTTTTCCGACCCTCGCCGGCTGGCTGCTGGTCTTCCTAGCATCTCTGTGCCTTTATGCCACCACCGCCAATCGGGGCGCCCAATGGCAGGATTCGGGGGAATTCATCCTTCGCATCACCACGGGCGACCTCCTCGGGCACTTGGGCCTGGCCCTTTCCCATCCGCTGCACTACTGGCTTGGCCGCGCGGCCATCGCTCCCGGTCTGCTTGAACCCGCCTTCGCGATTACTCTGATCAGCAGCCTCGGGGCCGCCCTCGCCGTCGCAACGGTGTTCGGTTGCGTGCGCACGTTGTCGGGCAGCACAGCGTCAGCGTTTTTCGCCGCGGCCTCGCTCGCACTGGCCAACACCTTCTGGCATCTGGGCACCATCGCTGAGGTGTATACCCTCAGTGCCGCGCTGCTGGCAGGGGAGTGCTGGTGTCTGGCAGTCTATGCCAAGCGAGGCAGCCGATGGGCCATCTGGGGGATGTGCCTGTTCAGCGGGCTTGGTCTGGCGAACCATCTTCAGGCTTTGCTGACCTTGCCCGTGCTCGCTCTGGTTATCCTTCACGGTATGTCGTCGCGACGACTGAGAATCGGCGACCTCCTCATCGCGATGTGGATGTGGCTGCTGGGCTCGTTGCCGTACACGGGGTTGGTGCTTGGGTTGATGGTCCACGGCGCCGACCCGATGAAGACACTTCAGTCGGCGCTTTTTGGCAATCATTTTTCCGGGGCGGTCCTCAACGCAAGCGCCACCAACCGGATGATCATGACCGACATCGCTTTTCCGTTGCTGAATTTCCCGAACCTGCTGATCCCGGGCGCACTGTACGGTCTTGTCAGGTATCGACGAGCCGGCATGCCGGGGCTCGCCTGGCTGGCGATGACCGCCGGACTGGTGATCCACGCCGTCTTCGCCCTGCGATACGAGGTTCTCGATCAACATACCTTCTTCCTGCCGATGTACACATTTCTGGCCATCTTCGGCGGCGTCGGCGCGTCGGCCGTCCTGCGATGGCCCTCCGCGTCGAAGCGTCAGATCCTGTGCGCGGCGGCGATTTTCCTGCTGCTGGTGACCCCTTTGCTCAACATTGCGGCCATCACCGCGGCCAAACGTGCTCAACTGCTGGGTCGGTTCGCGCACCGCAAGCCCTATCGCGACGACTACATCTACCTGCTGGTCCCGTGGAGCGTTGTGGATCTTTCAGCCGAGCGCATGAGCAGCGAAGCGGTGAGCCTGGCCAGGCCCGATGGGCTTGTTCTCGTTGAAGACGGCATGGCCCGAAGTGCTGTTGAGTATCGCCGACTTCAAGCCGGCCTCACAGGTGTCGGTATTAGGATGGTGCCGTCCGTGGAGAGGCAAGAAGCGATGAAAGAGCTGGCGGCGGAGGTGCGTTCTGAGGCTGAAGCTGGTCGAGCCGTCGTGCTGGTCCCTCTCAACCGCGATCAGCCGCGGCTTGCACCGCCGTTGGGTCGCTGGCAGCGACGGGGTGATCTGTACGTGCTCGATGCGTCGGCGAGTACGCAATCCGCAACGGAGACGGCTCAATGACAGTTTCAGGCAAGCCTCGCCTCGGTACTCGAATCGCCGCGGCACTTGCCCGTCCGCTCTTCGGCACGCGGGTAATCCCGCACGATGCCCGGGTGGACCCGGCTCTGTTTCCGGAGGAGGAGTACCCGATCTACTGCGGGACCTGTGGCTACAACCTGCGCGGCCTGCCCGACGGCCCGTGTCCGGAATGCGGAAAGCCTTTCGAGCGCGGTCGCGAACTGGTCGTGTCGTATGTTCTCAACCCGCTCGGCCGTACGTGGTGGAAGGCGGGCTATGGCCGCTGGCTTGTTCGCTTCCTCGTCGTGGGCATGGTCGCCATAGCGATCGAAATGGGCGCCGCGCTCCCGTACAGTTTTCTGGTCTGGCGTTCGAGCCAAGCCGGCAGCCCTCCGCCCAGGTACGGCACCAGCCTGATGACCAGCCTGCACTACCTGGGTTACGGCCTGGAGATCACTGCCTTCCTGGCGGTTCTCTGCTGCCTGTTTCTCATCTACAGAGGCTTCAGGCGAATCGCCGACAAACGCCGCCGACTCCTCGACGCCATATCCTCAAAGAGGCCTCCTGCTCTGTAAGGAGCGGCCTGCAACGGTGTCCAACGGACTGAGCGGGCGATGCCCAACATGGATCGTCTCGGGTTCCGCGCAAGTCGCCATGGCGGTCGTCCGACGGAAGACGACGAGGCGACATGAGCACCTAATTCGCTTTGCGGAAACTAGTTACAACTACGCCATGCGCGGCCTCAATAGGAACCTTCCTGGCGGCGGTTCGGAAAAACGGCCGGGTTTCTAATGGGCGCGGACCCCTGTAACGGGTAGATTGCAGAAGGTTAAGAATATCATTCGCTGGCGGTCTGGAGGTCGGTGGGCCGCCGAGCGAGAGAAAGGACCAACCATGTTCGAAAACCTGTCCCTCCTGGCGGAGAACCCAATGCTGTGGTCCGGTCCGTTGCCCATGGCCACGATCTACATTGTGTCGCTCATTCTGGGCGGCGGAATGCTGCTTATCTCGTCGATTCTGGGCGGGCACGCCTCCGCCGACGTTCACGTCGACGGCGGTTTCGATTTCTCCGGTGACGTTCATACCGATCTGCCCTCGGACGTGCACGTCGACCCGAGCGGCGGTGCTGACGGAGCTTTCGACGCGGCCGGTCACGGACACGACTGGTTCTCGCTCACTTCGTGGTTTTCGATCAGTTTTGTCGTCTACTTCCTCGCGGTATTTGGGTTGGTGGGCACCTCGTTGACGTACCTGTCCAACATGCAGCCCCACGGCGTGGCCGCTCTCGCCGTGCTGACCGGGGTCCTGGCCGGACAGGGCGTCCACCACCTGCTGCGGTTCCTGCGCAGAACCAGCGGCAACAGTGCTCCAAACATTGCCGAGTACGTCAACCGGTCCGCCTGCCTGACCCTTGCCATCAACGGTCACAGAAAGGGCGAGATTGCGGTGTCCGTCCGCGGCGGCACACGGTTCATACCCGCCGTGGCCAAACAGCCGAACACCCGGTTCGAAAAGGGCGATCGAGTGTTCATCGTTGAACTGAACGATGCGACGGCCGAGGTGGTCGCGCACGACGAACACACTTCATCCAAAGGCAACGAACATGCCTGATACTGAAGGAGGATACGCAACATGTTCTCACTTATTCTTGCCGCACCGCCATCGGCGGATAACCCTTGGGGTCCGGCACTGATCATCGGCCTGGGGTTGCTGGGTGTCGTCATTGCCATCGCTTTGCTGATCTCCAAGCTGATGGTGGTCGGCAACCCGAGCGAGATGCTGGTGATCAGCGGCCGACGGTCAACGCAGGGGCAGGGGTACCGGACGCTCATCGGCGGCAGAACGCTGGTCATCCCGATCATCGAGAAGGTCTCGCGGATCAGCCTTCGCAACATGCAGGTCGGCCTGGAAGTCAGCGCCCAGTCCGGCGGCGGAAAGATGGTTCCGGTAACCGTCACTGGAGTGGCCAACGTCATGGTGTCATCCGAGCCCGATCTGCGCGGCAACGCCATCGAGCGATTTCTCGGCGAGCCGATGCAAGAACTGCAACGCGTGGCCCGCGAGACGCTCGAAGGCGGCCTTCGCGCGGTCATCGGCAAGATGACGCCCGAGGAAATGGTCGAGGACCGCGACAAGTTCGTGGCCACGGTCATGACCGAGGTCACCGACGACTTCCGCAAGCTGGGTCTGAACATTGACAGCGTGAACATCCAGAACGTCCACGATGCCGAGCAGTACCTTGAATCGATCGCCCGGAAGGCCTCCGCTGAAGTCCGGGCCAGCGCCCGCCAGTACGAGGCCCAGAAGAAAGCCGATGCGGATATCAAGGAGGCCGAGGCCGAC
>MTKZ01125587.1_pt2 | contig 26444 bp, 23 predicted proteins | sample 1042781 | NCBI WGS metagenome assembly MTKZ01 (sample SAMN06212207, study PRJNA360539) | anaerobic digester metagenome | biome: Wastewater treatment plant; material: sludge; isolation source: anaerobic digester fed with sludge from wastewater treatment plant | place: Denmark: WWTP Viborg ... | reverse complement strand
CGGTAGAGTAGAGAGGCGTCCATGATGGAGTTGAACCGACCGCAGTTGTCAGTCTCCGATGGCTCGCCTCTCCCTCGTCGAACCGGACATGGAGATTTCCCCCATCCGGCTCTCGCCAAGGTCGTCTCTGCCAGAGAGCATTCACAACGCCACCAGGCCCATGTGTTTCAAGTGAGCATACAGGCTAACGCCTTGGCGCACCCGCCAGCCTCGCTGGCTGCGCCGATGCAGGTGTTGGCCCAAGCGACAGCGCACGAAGTGGTTGAGGCTCCGAAACGGCTTGCGGGGATAGCCCAGGCCAAAATAATTGGCCCAGCCTCGCAGGTGCCGATTCAGGCGCCCAATCAGTTCCGGCAAGGGGGTATGACATTGCTGCGGGTTGATCAGTTGTCGCAGCGCCTCCCGCTCCCGCGCCATCGCTTGGCGCGAGGGTTGCAGGTTCAGGTAGCGCCGGTGGGATCGCCCATACTGGTCTCGGTCATAACGAAAGGTATAGCCCAGGAAGTCCAGGCTCTGGCCGGATTGCCGCAGATCCAGCACGCGAGTTTTCTCGCGGTTAATCTGCAATCCCAGCCAGCCTTCCAGTTTGCCCTCCATCCAGCCCCGCAGTTGCGGACTGATCTGGCGCGCCAATACGACAAAGTCGTCCGCATAGCGAACCAGCTTTGCCTTGGCCCACCGCCCCGGTCCATCCGCCCGTTCAAACACGTGGTCGAACCAGTGCAGGTAGATGTTGGCCAGCAACGGACTCAGGACGCCTCCTTGCGGGGTGCCCCGGTCATTGCGCCGCACCGTGGGCGGCTTGCCCCTTTGCGGAGGTTCCACCACCGGCGCTTTGAGCCATTGTCTAATCAGCCCCAGGACCGAGCCGTCCACCACGCGCATCCGCACGCAAGCGATGAGCTTGTCCCACGGGATACTGTCGAAGTAGCCGGCCAAATCCGCGTCATACACCGCCGTCTGGCCTTCCTTGAGGTGCTGCTGGATCGTGCGTAGCGCATCGTGCGCCGACCGGCCGGGCCGAAACCCGTACGAGCAATCTTCAAAGTCGGCTTCAAAGATCGGCTCCAGGATCAGCAACACCGCTGCCTGCACCATCCGGTCCCGCACCGTCGGAATGCCCAACGGCCTCCGCTTTCCATTGGGCTTGGGGATATACACCCGGCGCACCGCTTGGGCGCGATAGGTCCGCTCCCGCAAACTCCGCTGGATTTCGTCCAGAAACGCGGCCTCGCTTTCGGGCGTGGCCGCAATCTGTTCGATGCTCACTCCCCCTACGCCCGGTGCGCCGCCGTTGCGCCGGACCGCAGCCCAAGCCGCTTCCAACACGTCGCGCCGACACACCAGCCCGTAGAGACTGTAGAAGCGAAACCGCTTCTGTTGTTTGGCTTTCTGTCCCAGCTTCTGTCTCAGTGCCTGGACGCTCGGCGGCAGGATCGCTTCCCGAAAGGAAAGCTCGTCCCCCGCTTGTTCTGTCGTAGGAGTCTTCACTCCAATCAGCTCCAGTTACCTCTGACTCGGCATGACCCTGGCCAGGGCTCCTTGGCTCCATCCCGGCTTGACCGAGACTTCCCAGCTACTATGAACCCATCCGACCCCGCGATCCGGCCCCGCCAACGGTTATGGCTTCCCGTCAGGGGTTGTCCCCGAAGGACTCCGAATCGGGTCTCCCAAGTTCCGGCTGGTTCTTTCCGCGCGCGCTGTCTCCTTCCACCCCGGGGAGTTCGGTCGGTGCCCACGGTCGTTGCTTCCCGATCCGATGCTGGCTTCACCACTTTAGGCAGGCTGGCCACTCCCATCTTGCGTAACGAGGCCGAACCGAGTTCGCGGGACGCTACGGCTCGCGCTTTTGCTTCCCCCAGCTTCAGCGAGCAGGGTCGCCCCCATTCGCTTTGGGGTTGGCTACATGACTCTCGACCAATTATCACGATTAACTCATCTCAGTTAACTAGAACCAGCCAAGCTTCGCTTGGCGCTTTCCTAAACACGCGAAATGACGCTAAAGCAAAGGCTGACCAAAGCTAGCGAGAACCGTGCTCACGCTCACAGATCAGTGAGGACGCCGCACAGTTCTACAGGGCCATATTCGCTACGCTTTTCGCGTATTTCGCGTGTTTAGCGGGTTCTGCTTCTGAATCGTTACGGCTTATCCATCCTGATTGAACTGCCAGTTGGGCGACTTCGCCCTTGCTATCTGCCCTTCCCTCGGCCTCACTGAGTCGTGAAAAGAGCGGCAAAGTGGAATGCGGCGCGCGGAATCCGGCTTGTTACCGCAGTAACACGTTTTGTGGACCTATACAGGGTGGAATGAAAACGAATATGAGACTCACCCGGGGCACCATTGTCCTTCTGGCACTGCTATGCTTGCCGGTGTGCGCCCGCGCGCGCGCACCCATACAGGTCCAGCCCGGGGTCGCGCAGCTCTTCGTGGATGATGAGTTGATCGAGCAGGCGAGCGGCCTGCGGCGCACGCTGCACCAACCGGCCAAAGACAACGGCGGCAACTCGCCGCTGATCGCCGCCCGGGCCGGAACCACGCTGCTGGCTTACGGAAGCATCGTGCGGGACACGCGCCTCAACCGCTACGTCATGTTCATGCAGGAGTTCCCCTCGCGGCAGATGTATCGGACGACCTCCGCCGACGGGCTGGCCTGGCAACCCGGCACCCACGCCGAGCTGGAGAAGGTCGCGCTGGACCTGTCCTTTGGGCCGCTGCCCAAAGACGCCCGCGGCCGGCCGGGCATTGACCTGTTCTCCTGCTATTACGACACAAACGACGCGGCGCGTCCCTACAAAGGCTGGGTCTGGGCGGCCAACGTAGGCTACGAATGGGAGGGCATCTGGTATGTGGACTCGGCCGACGGGCTGCGCTGGCAACAGGGCCGCCAAATCTTCAGCGGCTTCGCGGGCGAAGGCGACCCGAGCTGCCGCGCCATCACCCAGGAGGGCCGCACCCTCTATGGCCCGGGCGATGTGACGTTGTTTGCGCCGGATCCAGCCGGGCGCCGTTTCCTGGGCCTGTTCAAGTTCTACAGCCCGCGCGACCTCGGCCCGGGCTCCGGCTCGAGGGCCCGGGCCTATGCCTTCCTGGAGGGCCTGGACCGCCCGTTCGACCTCCAGAAACTGGAGCGCATCCAACTGATGCCGACGCTGGCCGCGCTCAATGGCGACTTCCCCTCCGACGAATACTACGCCAGCACGGCCTGGCGTTACGAGTCGCTCTGGCTGGGCGGCTTGAAGATTTTCCATGGCCGGGACAGCTACCCCTGGTCCTCGGCGGGCTGCGCGTTCCTCAAGCTGGTGGTCAGCCGCAACGGGCTCGACTGGCGGAAAGTGCCCTTCGCCAACAACACCGGCGTGGCGGAGGTCTTCATTCCCAACGGGGCGGAGGGCGGCAACGGCGGAGCCAACGACGGCGGGTATATCAGCGAGTTCAGCCAGGGCCCGCTGCGCGTGGGCGGCGAATTGATCTACTACTACTCGGCTTCGTCCCACGGGAAGAATGCCGCCGGCGCCCGCCGGATTACGGGCGGCGGCCTTTTCCGCGCCCGCCTGCGCCGGGACGGCTTCGTCTCCGTGGACGATGGCGTGCTGACCACTCGGCGCTTTCAGGTGGAAGGCCGGGACCTGCTGCTGAACGCCGTTGGCCCCGTCAACGTGCAGGTGCTGGACGACGCAGGCACAGCGCGCGCCTCGGCCGCTGTGAGCGGCGACGCGCTCCGTCACCAGGTCCGCTTCCAGGGCGAGTCGCTGCGGCAAGTGGCGTCAAACGGCCGGTGCCGCCTGCGCTTTGAAATCCGCCCGCCCGCACGGCTCTATTCCTTCACCGTGCAGTGAGGGTGAGGAGCTGGCCGTCCCGCGCCCTTCACACTTGCCCGCGTGCAACCTGGTTCCGTAGGCTCTTGAGCCATGATGAGACGGCCTCTTCACTTGGCGGCCATCGCAGGAATCCTGATCTGCCCGGCCAGCCAGGTGCGCAGTGACAACGCCGGCGGCGCGGGGGCGCCGCAGCTTGCGCCCACGATCACCATTCGGCCCGAGGACCACGGCCGGGCGCTGGTCAATCCCGAGATGGGCTGGGCACTGTATTTCTACTCCAACATCCCGGAGAACTACGGGTCGAAGCTGGAGGCGTCCGATACGGTGGAGGATTTTCCCGGCCTCTCGACTGTCTATCTGCGCGTGCCGTGGGCGTACCTGGAGCCCGAGGAAGGCAAGTTCAACTGGGCGTTGTTGGACACCCCGGCGNNGGATCGCACTGCGGGTGACCTGCTCGGAGAATTGGATGGCGCGGGCGACTCCGGAGTGGGTGCAGAAGGCGGGCGCGAAAGCTCACGCGTATGAGTTTGGCAAGGGCCGCAGCCCAAAAGGGCAGACCTGGGACCCGGAATTCGGCGACCCGGTTTTCCTGGAGAAGCTCGACCGCTTCCTGGCCGCGCTGGCCGCGCGTTATGACGGCAACCCCAATGTGGCCTTCATTGACATCGGCAGCTATGGGCTGTGGGGCGAAGGCCACACCTTCATGAGCAGCCAGGTGCCGGAGGCGGAAGCGTTTGAAGTGGTCAAGAAGCACATTGACCTGCATGTGAAACATTTCAGCAAGACGCTGCTGTGCATCAGCGATGATGTGGCCGGGCATGACAGACCGGGCCGCCGCTTCCCCGAGACGGATTACGCGCTCTCCCGGGGAGTGACGCTGCGCGATGACAGCATCCTGGTGCAGCCGCCGCCCCGGGCCTGGTACCATGCCGAGCTGGCGCAAGCCTTCTGGCCGCGCTGGCCGGTGATCCTCGAGCACGAGCATTACGGCGGCTCCAAACAGCGCGGCGCCTGGCGCGACGGCGCCCTGTTGCTCAAGGCGGTGGAGGACTACCATGCCAGCTACCTTTCCATCCACTGGTGGCCCCGCGAGCTCCTGGCCGAGAACCGCTCGCTCGTTGACCGCATCAACCGGCGGCTGGGCTACCGGCTCCAGTTGCGCGAGGTTTCCTGGCCGCGCGAAGTCATCATTGGCGAGCCCTTTGCGGTGCGCAGCCTTTGGGCCAACGCGGGGGTGGCGCCCTGTTACCCCGGCGGGTTCATGGCCCTGACGCTCAAGGATGCCAAAGACGGCATCGTCGCCGTGCTGGTGGACGAAGGCTTCGACGTGCGCCAACTGCAGCCGGGCCCGGCGGAGGACATCCCGACCAGGGAACGGAAGGTGGAGTTTGCGGCGGGCCTGATCGCTCCAGTCACACTGCCGGGAGAATACGCGCTTTACCTCTCAGTCGGACAACGCGACGGCACCCCCAGGCTGGCGCTGCCGCTGGCTGCGGATGACGGCCAGCGCCGCTACAAGCTGGGGCGGATGATCCTGCGAAAGAAAGGCGGCTGAGTCGGTCAGGCAGAAGCCCCGCCCTTGCGGCCCCGTCCGGGCGCGTGGCGCGTTGCGTCAGTTTCGCCCCTCGCCGGGCGACGCGACGGGCTTGGCTCCCAGGCGCTCCTCGGGANNGGGCGGCAGGTCGGGCACGAGTTTCGGACGAGCGCCCGCCGGCGGGCAGATCACCATGCCGACGCCGCCCTTGGTCTGCATCCACACCTTCTCGAAGTCCTCCTGGAACCACTGCAGGCGGTAGCCGCGGCCGCTTTTCCAGAGGGCCGAATCGGTCACCACCACCCGCCCGTCGTCGGTGACACCGTTCAGGGCGACGATATGGCCGCCCATTTGTGGGTAAGGCGGGGCCTTGTACTGGCCGGGCAGCATCTTAATCGAGCAGAGAATGACCTTGTTCTCAGCCACAGTCTTCCGGACGGAATCCCAGTCGCGGAACCGGTCAATGTAGGCCTCGAACCCGTGCTGAATGGCGGCGCCGATCGTGCGCGGCCAGATGCCCGGATAGTCATACTCGACATCGAAGGTGAGCGGGACGATGTCTTCCAGGCCAATGGGCTTTCCGAAGTACTCCATCGCGGTGGCCAGGGCGGCGGATTGGCAACGATCTGGAATGGCGTTGCCTTGGGAATCCGCCTGGCGGCGCAACGGCAGGTCGAGGATGCGCGCGGGAGCTGTGGCGGCCTTGCGCCGGGGGGCGTAACGCTTCGCCAGCGCGGGCGTGGGGGAATTGTCCGTGACCACTACCGAAAAGGCGGGCGGCTGGCTCAGCGGTGAATCCCCCTCGTCCACAACTCGGAACTGGAAGCTCGCGGTCTTGCGTTTGAGCAGCAGTTGGTCCATGGCCACCTTGCCCCACTCGAAGACCGGCTCGGTGCGTTTGGACGCCGGCTTGACCTTTCCCCAGCATCCGCCGTAGAGCCAGGGCGAGTAGTCGCCGTTCTCGCACCGGACCCGCAGGTAGAGCCGGAACCCCTCGCCAGGCGCAACCCGCAGGTGCCACGAGTAGATCAACTCGTCGAAAGCGAACTCCGGCGTCACCGCGCGGGTCTCCCAGCTTCCGTCGGCGGTTTTATGGAACTGCCGGGCGGAGATCTTCAGCCGGGAGTCAAGGGGGCGAAGGGGCCCGGTTTGGGCCGCAGCGTCGGGTGCGGAGGCCGCGTGACACCTGCACAAGGACAAGCCGAGAGCGGCGAGAGCGGACCAGACGACCGCAAGGTGAAGAACTCGATTCATAGGCTTTCGTGCTGTATGCGAGTAGATTTGACTCGTGGCGGCCCGCTAAAGCAAGCGGAATGGGACGGCTCTTGAAGAATCGGGGATGCGTCTGCGCCGCCCTTCTGCCGACTCGTGGAATTAGCTCGCGGGCCCGGCGCGAGGCCTTACACTCAGGCATTGCGATTATGAAAAAGCTATGCTCTTACCGCAGCTTCCTGCTGGCGGGCACCGCTCTTCTGTTAATGGCCTCGCCGGCCGCAGCGCGTCAGCCCAACATCCTGATCTTCCTCGCCGACGACCTGGGCTACGCTGACGTGGGGTTCACCGGTTCCAAAGACATCAAAACGCCGCACCTCGACAAGCTGGCCGCTGCCGGCGCGCGGCTGGAGCAGTTTTACGTGCAGCCACTTTGCTCCCCCACCCGCGCCTCGCTGATGACCGGACGTTACCCGATGCGCTACGGCATGCAGGTTGGCGTGATTCGGCCATGGGACAACCGCGGCCTGCCGTTGGAGGAACGGCTTCTGCCCAAGGCGCTCAAGGAAGCCGGCTACACGACCGCGATTGTCGGCAAGTGGCACCTGGGCGATTTTGATCGCGCTTACCTGCCCACCTCGCGCGGGTTCGACCATCAATACGGTCATTACTGCGGCGCGATTGATTACTTCACGCACGAGCGCGACGGCGGCTTTGACTGGCACCGCGACGACCGCGTCTGCCGCGACGAGGGCTACAGCACGCACCTGATTGCCCGGGAAGCCCAGCGTCTCCTGCGCGAGCAACCCGCTGATAAGCCTTTCTTTCTCTACGTCCCCTTCAACGCGGTGCATTCGCCCCACCAGGTGCCGGAGAATTACACCGTGCCTTATGCCAGTTTCCCCGAACCGCGCCGCACTTATGCCGGCATGGTTGCTGCGATGGACGAGGCCATCGGCCAGATTCTCTCCACGCTCGATACGCGCGGCTTCCGCACCAACACGCTCGTCTTCTTCTCCAGCGACAACGGCGGCCCCGGCCCGGGCCGCGTCACCAGCAACGGCCCGCTCCGCGCCGGCAAAGGGACCGTGTACGAGGGCGGCACCCGCGTCTGCGCCTGCGTCGCCTGGCCGGGCCGCATCAAGGCGGGCATTTCGATCGCGCAGCCGCTGCACATGGTGGATTGGTATCCCACGCTGCTCAAGCTGGCGGGCGCTTCGCTCGAACAGAAACTGCCGCTGGACGGCCGTGACATGCTTGGAGTGCTGACCCAGGGCAAGCCTTCGCCCCACGAAGAAATCCTGCTCAACACGACGCCGAATGGCGGGGCCATCCGCGTCGGCGATTGGAAGCTGATCCTCAACGGCGCCACCGGCATAGGTGAGGAGGAGCAGCAAAGCCCCGCGCCGGCCAAACGCAAGAAAGCCGCGCGCAAGAGCCCGCCCCCGCAGATTGAGATGTTCAACCTGGCGCGGGACATCTCTGAGAAGAACAACCTCGCCTCGCAACACCCGGAGAAAGTGAAGGAACTCCGCGCCCGCTACGACGCCCTCGCCAAACAGGCGGCCGAACCCGGCAACCGACCCAAGCCCGCCGACTACAAGGCGCCCAAGGTGTGGGGTGAAAAGGACTCATAATATGACCACCCCACGGCTTGATATCCGCGGCGCGAGCCTTCTCGCCGCCGCCAGCCTCGCTTTGTGGCTGTTCTGTCCCTCGCTGCTTCAGGCTGCCAAGCCTGCCCGGCAAGCTCCCGTCGTCCTGCTCGAAGCCGAGCAGTTCGCCAGCCTTGGCGGCTGGTTGCCGGACCAGTAGTTCATGGACCAGATGGGGTCACCCTACCTTCTGGCGCACGGACTGGGCGAGCCGGTCCGCGATGCCCTGACCACCGCGCGCTTTCCCACCGCCGGCCAATACCGCGTCTGGGTCCGCACCCGCGATTGGGTCGCGCCCTGGAAGGCTCCCGGCGCGCCCGGGCGGTTCCAGGTGCTCGTTGACGGCCAGCCGCTCGCCGCCACCTTCGGCACCGAAGGGGCGGCCTGGCATTGGCAGGACGGTGGCACCGTCAAGGTCGGGCGCGAGGCCAAAGTCGCGTTGCACGACCTGACCGGATTCGAGGGCCGCTGCGATGCCATCCTGTTCTGCCGCGATCCCAACTTCACGCCGCCCAACGAGCTGGCGGCTCTCACCGCCTTCCGGCGTCAGGCGTTGGGGCTGCCCGAGGCGCCCGAGGACGGCGGCCAATACGACCTGGTCGTCGTTGGGGGCGGCATCGCCGGGACCTGCGCGGCATTGTCGGCCGCGCGCCTGGGCCTGAAAGTGGCGCTGGTGCAAGACCGGCCGGTGCTGGGCGGCAACAACAGCTCGGAAGTGCGGGTATGGCTCGGCGGCGGCATTAACCTGCCTCCCTACCCGCGCATTGGCGACATCGTCGCCGAGCTCGAGCCCAAGGTGCGCGCGCATGTCGGAACCAATAACACTGCCGAGATTTACGAGGACGATCGCCGCCTGGAAATGGTCCGCAGCGAGCGCAACATCACTTTGCTTCTCGAACAGCGCGTGAACGCCGTCGAGGCCGTTAACGGGGTTCTTCGCGCTGTGGTGGCCCAGAATGTTCGCAACGCCAAATGCGCGCGCCTCTCCGCCCGCTGGTTCGCCGATTGCACCGGCGACGGCACGGTCGGGGCGCTGGCGGGCGCGGACTCGGACACTTCGCAAACCCGGCACATGGGCCCCAGCAACCTTTGGAACGTCCGAGATACCGGCCAGCCGGAACCATTCCCGGCTTGCCCCTGGGCGGTGGACCTACGCGACAAACCCTTCCCCGGCCGGCAACTGGCGAAGAACCCAGGGGGCAAGGACCCGCTGAGCAAACTCGGCGCCTGGTTCTGGGAGAGCGGCTTCGACCGCGACCCGATCTCTGAGGTCGAGTGGATGCGCGACCTGAACCTGCGCGCCATGTACGGCGCCTGGGACACCCTCAAGAACGTGGATAGGCTGTATCCGAACCACAAGCTGAACTGGGCCGCCTACATTGCCGGCAAACGCGAGTCGCGCCGCCTGCTGGGCGACATCGTGCTGTCCGGCGATGACGTCCGCACCAACCGCGTGTTCCCTGACGCCTGCTTCCCCTGCACATGGAGTATTGATCTACACCTGCCCGACCCGGCCTATGATAAAGGCCACGAGGGCGCGGAGTTCATATCCAGGGCGAGCTTCGGCAAGTACAAGACTCCTTACTGGGCGCCCTATCGCACTCTTTACAGCCGCAACATCACCAACCTCTTCATGGCCGGCCGGGACATCAGCGTCACCCATGAGGCGCTTGGCGCGGTGCGCGTCATGCGCACCTGCGGCAACATGGGCGAGATCGTTGGCATGGCGGCCTCCCTCTGCAAGCAGCACGACTGCAACCCCCGCGGCGTTTATGAACGGCACCTCGACGAGTTGAAGCGGCTCATGGACCGGGGGGTCGGCAAGCACGCCAGCCAGACGGTGCCGTAAGCTGCCCGGTGGAGCCAGGCGAGCTCCTCCATCACAGCCCGGTGGGCAGGGCGTTGATCTCGATGGCCTTGCCGCTCCCAATTACCGCCTTTCCGGTGATGCGCGAATTGAACACCGGCAGGGCATTCTGCTGAACAGAGCCTGCGCGGGATTCCTCCAGAAGGGTCCCCAAAACCGCCGGGGCGCCTGTCGGCTGCGGCCTGACCGGGCTGGACGTTGCCACCAGGTTGCCCGAGAATACCACCTTCTTGCGCAGAGTCCGGTTGGTGCCGACAACGCGGAAGGTGTAGTTCTGCAGGGCCGGCTGAGCGCCACGGAGTCGGACTGCAGTGGCTTCTCCGCGCAGCGTCCCGCCGGTTGCTTTGGATGCCCGGGCAGCCGCCGGCGCTTCCAATTTGATCTCCCGCGCGGGTTGGGCAGTGTCGGCGGCCCGCACATAGCCCTCATACACCGATCCGTCGGCATCGGTGATCCGCAGCTTGCGGTCGGTTTGTTCGACGAGGAAAGAAGCCAGTACGGCTTGCGCGGACTTGGCCTCATCCGCAGGCGGGGCTGTTGCAGCGCTCCCCGGCGCCACTTGCACGAAGCGTTGGATGAGACTGGCGCCCCCGGCTTTCCCTAAGGCCGCCGGCGGGGAGGATACCAACAAGTCGTCCGCCGCGTCCAAAGCGACTACTTGCCGGCTGGCCGACCTGTCCTCCTCGGCCCGGGACTTGCGCGCCGTGCTGGAGGCAACGGATTTCTCGCGCGCCAGGCTCACTGGCGCATCCGCAACCGCCTCATCGTATGCCATGCGAGGCTCGGTAGCGGACGGAGACGAAGCAGGCATAACCGGCACGCGGGCCGCGGGGATCGAGGCAGTAGCGAACTTGTCTTTGTCCGAATCCGCCACAGCCTGAAGTTTTGCCTCAGCGGCGGCTTCGGGTTGAATGGGGGGCGCCGTCAGCGCGGCGGGTGCCGGCCGGACGGGTTTATCCACTCGCGGCGCCTGCTTAATGGGGTCGTTACTGGCCAGCAGGGCGGCTTTGTTGTTCTTAGCGGGCAGCGGAACCAGCAGCCACACGGCCACCCCGAGGACAGCCAGTATGGCTAGTGCCCAGGCAAATCGCGGCCATAGTCTGCCCAGGGTCGCAAAGAGCGAGGGACTGCCAGACTGAGCCGGGGGGAACTTCCGCGCGGCTTCACCCTGCAACAGGCGGCGGGTGGCCGGGTGCAGCTCGAACGGCGGGCCCGCCTCGTCGCGGCGCTTCTTCGCCGCGGCGCGCAGCAGGTTCTCAATCGGGCGTTCCGGTTCGCTGGCCATATCAGTTATCAGTTAGACGGGGAAACGGCGGTTTTCCCCCCGCGCAAAGAGCTTGCGCGCAATCCCTTCCAGGCGGTCCAGGCATTTGCTCAGGCGCGAGCTAACCGTCTTGGGGTTCAGTTCGAGGGAACGGCTGAGCTCGTCGTAGCTCAAATCGCGAAAATAGCGCAGTTGGATGATCTCACGGCAAGGTTCATCGAGTTGGCCGAGGGCCTGGTGTAACAGGGCGACCTGCTCGGTGTTCATCAGCGCGAGGTCGGGTGCCGGGGCGGAGCTGGGCGGGTCAAGGGTCAAACCGCTCTCGGGGTGCTCGGCCTCGAGCGAAATGGGCGTCTGTCCGCCGCCGCGTTTGGCCGCGCGCAGGCGTTCGCGGTAATCGCGGGCCTTGTTGGCGGCAATGCGGAATAGCCAGGTCTGGAACCGGCTGCTGCCGTGAAAAGACCCGAGGTNNGGTTGCGTATGACAGACAGGAAGACCTCCTGGCAGATCTCCTCCACATCTTCGCGTGAGAAATCGTGCCCGAGCTGAAAGACAAAGCGCCCCGCCGCCGCGTAATGCCGGTCGAACAGCTCGTCCCATGCCTCCCTTTCGCCCCGGCGGCAGCGCGCAAGCAATTCTGCTTCAGCGTCGAGCCCCATGCTGGTTCAGACAATAACCGGGCCTGCGCCGTTTGAACAGGATTCTCTCGGGGCGAGGCGGGCTGGGGCCTTAATCCGCGCCTGGAACTCCGGGGTCTGCTGCCCGAACTGAGCCGGGATCCGCGCCGTCAGCGAGGCTGGGGGCGGGATGCCCCTGAAGCGGCGATTGCACCCCTGGTTCCAGCGGCAGTTGTTCCTGATTGGCGCGAGCTTCTTCTGCTGTGGCGGGACCAGCCGGCGCGGGGCTCCCTTGCAGGCGCACCAGCGCGGGCCGAATGAGCCTCCCCTGGAAGGTGTAGCCGGTTGCGATTGTCTCGGCGACAGCGGCGTCCGCAGGCGGTGGGGCATCGCCGGGGACCAACTGGTGGCGCTGGGCGTCGAAGGGTTCGGCCTCGCCGGCCTCGAACGGGGTCAGGCCGACGCGCCGGGCGGCATCCCGGCAGGCGTTCTGGAAATTGGACAGTTGCTCGATCAGGTTCGGCTGGCCGGAACGGCGGGCACCGGCGTTGAGGGCATACACATGGTCGAGCACCCGAGCCAGCACCTCCACCCAGTCGCCTTCTGCCCGGCGGAGCTTCTCGACTTCGAGCCGCAGGTTAGCCCGTTCGCTGTTGTTGGCCTTCTGCATGAACTCTGTAAAGGCCTGCACTTCACCGCTCATGCGGTCGGCGATTTCCTTGGCCGCGCGCGCGGTCTGGTCGGCCGCGTCCTGGGCGTCCTGCCAGCGGCCGGTGGCGCCGCTGATCTGCGCGANNGTCAGGGCGCCCGCCTCGGTTACCTTGACCAGCGCGCGGTACTCGATGAGGAAGGGCGCGACGCCCAGGAGCGCGGCGCCCGCGACGCACAGAACCACGAAACATATTTCCCAATGCCCCAGCGGGAGCTTGCATTGCCAGACAATGAAACAGGCCATGCCTGCCAGCAGAGCATCCCCGAGGAAGAAAGGCCACTTGGTCAGCTTTGGCGCAATTGAATCGCTCATTGTCGCATGATGTAGACCAAGCCGGTCTGGAGTTCAAGCCCGGGATGGCTGCCGCAACGGCTGCTTTGGGCTCGACTCCATGTGGGATGAGCCAAGAATGGAGCCGTGCGGACCTGTGTCATCTTCAATCCGGCGGCGCAGGGCGAAAAGGCCCGGCGCTTTCGCCGTCACCTTGATGCCATTGGACGCGAGAGCTCGCTCAAACAGACTGCCGGCGCCGGGGATGCGCGCCGCCTGGCCGCCGAGGCTGTCGCTGAAGGCTTTGAGACCATTGTTGCGGCCGGCGGCGATGGCACGCTCAACGAGACGCTCAATGGAATCGGCGACGCGCCGAACGGTTTCGAGCGAGCACGGCTGGGTGTGCTGCCGCTCGGCACGGTCAACGTTTTCGCCCGCGAGTTGGCCCTGCCGACGCGGATGGATGCGGCGTGGGCCGCCATCCGCCAGGGGCGTGACACGCGCATTGACTTGCCGGTTGTGGAGTTCCGCGCCGGCGGAGCGTCGCAGCGCCGCTGGTTCGCGCAGTTGGCCGGGGCCGGCCTCGACGCGCGGGCCATCGAGTTGGTCCATTGGCCTTTGAAGAAGAAGATCGGGCCGCTGGCTTACGTCGTGGCCGGGCTGAAGGCGTTGATGGGCGCGCAGTCGAAGATCACGGTTGACGGGGGCGGGCGCACAGCGACGGGCGAGCTGGTGCTGATCGGCAATGGGCGCTTGTATGGCGGGGCCTACCAGGTCTTTCCGCAGGCTGATCTGCGCGACGGATTGCTGGAAGTGTGCGTTTTCCCGCGGGTGAACTGGTTCACCCTCGCCCACTGCGGTCCCACCCTGCTCCTGCGCAAGAGGCTGCCGGCTTCGAGCGTGGCGACTTTCCAGGCCGAATCCCTTTCCCTCACCAGCCCCTCCCCGGCCCCGCTGGAAGCGGACGGCGAGCTTATTGGCCATCTGCCCGCCGTCTGTTCCCTCCGCCATCGCGGCCTGCGCGTGATCGTGCCGTGACCGGGCGCATGCGGCGGCGACTTTTTGCGTGCTTTTGGCGCGTCCGGCCATACAGTCCTGTCGCATGAGCGGCACACGACTCAAGGATCAACCTGCCAGTGAACGCCCGCGCGAGCGCTTGGCCGAGAAGGGCGCCGACGCCCTCAGCCATGCCGAGCTGGTCGCCATTCTGCTGCGCACGGGGCTCAAAGGCCGTAATGCCGTGGAGATCGGGAAGGAGTTGCTCGCCAGACACGGTTCCCTGCACGCGTTGGCTCGGGCTTCGCTGGAGGACCTGCAGCAGGTCAAAGGCATCGGCCGCGACAAGGCAGTGACGCTGGCCGCCGCGTTCACCCTGGCGCGCAAGATGGCCGAGGAGTTGCGCAGCGAATCTCCCCTCCTCGACACGCCGGAAGCCGTCGCCGCGCTCATGCGCGAGGATGTCCGCCTGCGCAACGTCGAGGCCTTTCAGGTTCTCCTGCTCAACACGCGGCGCCGCCTGATCAGCGTGGTGAAAATCTCCGACGGCACGCTCGACACCATTCTGGTCCACCCCCGGGACGTGTTCAAACCGGCCATCGCCGCCAACGCCGCCGCCGTGGTTCTACTCCACAATCATCCTTCCGGAGAATCCACCCCTTCGGAAGCGGACATCAAGGTCACCCGCGACCTTATTCGCGCCGGCCAATTGCTGAAGATCGAGGTGCTGGACCACGTCATCCTCGGCCGCGCCACCCAGGAGCGGCCCAAAGATTACATGTCCCTGCGCGAGTTGGGCTATTTCGCAGGCTGCTGAAGCGTCGCCGTTACACCTTCCACGGGCCGCGGTGGTGGTGGTCGAGCCAACGGTTGGCCTCGCGGTCGCCGATGAACTTCTCCTTGGCCGGGTCCCAGCGCAGGCGCCGATGGTTCCAGTAGGCCAGGTTGCCCAGGTGGCAGACGGTGACAGAACGGCAGCCGATCTCCACGTCGCAGATCGGGCGTTTGCGGCTGCGCATGCAGTCCAGGAAATCCTTGGTGTGGCTGTAACTCTTGTAGAGGCGAATCGCGTTGTCACCCAGCGGTTCCTCGGCCAGGGACGCGGGCGTGGCCTCGAACTTGCCGCGGTTGACGAGAATCCTGCCTTCGGTGCCGATGAAGAGCACCCCGCCGCTGTCGCCGTGGATCATCTCGACGCCGTTGGCGTAGAGGTAGCGCACGCCGCGATTGGCTTTAGGGTCCGCCGGCGGGATGATTTCCACCGGGCCACTCTCGTCCATGCCCAGGCCCCACTGGGCGATGTCAAAGTGGTGCGCCCCCCAGTCGGTCATCATGCCGCCCGAGTATTCCCGGTAGTTCCGCCAGTTGGGGAAGTGCGTATGGACACCGCGGGGGCTGAGCACGTAGTTGTAAGGGCGCAGCGGTGCGGGCCCAAGCCACAGGTCCCAGTTGAGGCCGGGCTCCATCGCTTCCTCCGGCAGGTCGCATGGCACAGAAGGCGGCCCCACGTCCACAATCACCTGTTTGACCTTGCCAATGCGCCCGTTGCGGATCAGCTCGCAGGCCTTGCGAAACTCGCTCGACGAGCGCTGCATCGAGCCGGTCTGAAATACCCGGTCATACTTCCGGGCCGCCTTCACCATGGCGCGCGCCTCGCCAATGGTCAGGGAGAGCGGCTTTTCACAATAGATATCCTTGCCGGCTTTGCAGGCGGCTACGGCCATGTAGGCATGCCAATGGTCCGGGGAGGCAATCACAACCGCGTCTATATCTTTGCGCGCGAGCACGTCGCGGAAATCCTTGTAGCCGGTGCAGCCCTGGTACTCTGTGTTGCCTTTGATGCTGTAAAACTCATCCACCATGCGGCGATGATGATCTCTGCGGGTGGTGTCCACATCGCACACCGCCACGACCTGCGTGTCGGGCATGGCCAGGAAGTTATTCATGAGGCCGCGGCCCTGGGTGCCGGTGCCAATGACGCCCAGCGTGATGCGGTCGTTGGGGCCTTTTCGGACGGAAGCGGCCGCGTGAAGCAGCAGCGGCGCGCCGAGCGCGGCGGTTGAGGTTGCTTTGAGGAATTGACGCCGATTCAACTTATCTTGCATAGCTGCGGGAATTGTTTGCCGCATTTGCCGACTCGGCAACAGAATTCGTTCCGGGCCGGATGGCCCCCGGGAATGCCCGGCATGTTCGGCCTGGCGCCGCCACCCGCGATTGAGCGGGCCGCAACTGCTAAGGATTGGTGGGCGCCGGAGTTGCCGGCACGGGCACGGACGGACTTGCGCTTTCCGCCGGGACCGGTGCAGCAGTCTGACCTTGGGCGGCCGGAGTTGCGGCCGGTGGTGTAACCGAGGACTGCGGCTTAGTCGCGGGACTGGCCGGCGCGGGCGCCGCGGGAGCAGTCTGGGCGGGCGGAGTTTGCTTCAGGCCCTCTTCAAAGGCGCTGGTTGTCCGGTTCTGATAAGCGCGTTGCAGCACCGAAAGCCCGATAGCCAGAATAAAGAAGATTGCAGCCGCGTACTTGGTAATCTTGGTCAGGACGTTGCCGGACCCGGCGCCAAACAGGGCATCGGTCGCCGCGCCGCCGAACGCCAGGCCGGCGCCCGCATCCTTCTTCGGAAGCTGAATCAGCACCAGGAACATCAGGACGACGCAGTCCAGCACCAGAATCACTGTCAACAGGCCAATTAGGAAACCCATATGCTCTTTCTAGATCGAATTCTTGATTATGTCGGCGAAGCTGCGCGCCTCCAGCGAGGCGCCGCCCACCAGCGCGCCATCCACATCGGGCTGGCTCATCAGCTCGCGCGCGTTGGACGGCTTGACGCTGCCACCATATTGGATGCGCACGTGCCGGGCAACTGTTTCATTGTACATCTTCACCAGCAGGCCCCGGATAAACGCATGGGCCTCCTGCGCCTGCGCAGTAGTGGCCGTCTTGCCGGTGCCGATCGCCCAGACCGGCTCATACGCGACGATGGTCTCCTCCATTTGCTCACGGGTCAACCCCGCGAGGCTGCCGCGCACCTGGGTTTCAAGCACCTTCTGCATCTCCCCGGCTTCCCGCTCGGCCAACGTCTCACCAACGCAGACAATCGGCTTGAGCGACGCGGCGTGCACGGCGGCGGCTTTCCGCGCAATCAGCGCGTCCGGTTCCTTCTGGTATTGCCGCCGTTCGGAATGGCCAAGGATGACATAGCGGACCGAGAATTCCTTGAGCATGACGGCGGCGACCTCGCCGGTGTGGGCGCCCACGTTGTGCTCGCTCATGTTCTGCGCGCCAAGCCGGATGTTGGAATCGAGCACCGCCTTGCCCACGGATTCCAGGGCAGTGAAGGGCGGGCATACGACTACGTCCACCTCCTTGACGTTGGCCAGCTCGATCTTGAGCCCGCGCATCAGGTCGAGCGCCTCGGCCACCGTCTTGTTCATCTTCCAGTTGCCGGCAATAATCAGTTTCCGTTCTTTATTCATTTGTCAGTAAACCGTAGTCCGTGGTCCGCACTCTCTACTTGTCGCTCAGGGCCGCTACACCGGGCAGGACCTTGCCTTCGAGAAACTCGAGGCTGGCGCCGCCGCCGGTGCTCATGAAGGTGACTTTGTCGCCCAGCTTGGCTTTGTTCAACGCCTTCACGCTGTCGCCGCCGCCGATAATGCTCTTGGCGCCGGCCTTTTGCGTCACGTCCGCCACCGCGCGGGCAACCGCGAATGTGCCCTCGGCAAAGCGCTTGTCCTCGAACAGCCCCATCGGGCCGTTCCAGAGGATGGTTTTGGCCTTGGCGACTTCGTCGGAGTAGGCCTTCGCCGTGGCCGGGCCGATGTCGAGGCCGGCGGCGTCCTCTGGGCAGTTCAGGCTCGTGTTGACGCGCACGTTTTGATAATCAATGACCGGCTTGCCTTTCTTGTCCAGCTTGTCGGTCTTCACCGGCACCGCCACCACGTCATCGGTCGGCAGCAGGAACTTGATCCCGCGCTGTTTGGCCTTGGCCAGCGCCGACTTGGCAACATCGGTCTTGTCGGCCTCCACGAGCGACTTGCCTGTCTGGCTCCCCTGCGCCAGGCGGAACGTGTAAGCCATCGCCCCGCCGATCAGCAGGGCGTCGGCCTTCTCCAGCAGCCGGTCAATGACCAGAATCTTGTCTGAGACCTTCGCCCCGCCGAGAATGACGACGAAGGGGCGGGCGGGCTTCTCGAGTTCATCGCCCAGGAACTTCAACTCGCGCTCCATCAGCAGGCCGGCGGCACACTGCCCGCCGCGCCTGGCCACCAGGCGGGCCACGCCCTCGGTCGAGGCGTGCGCGCGGTGCGCCGCCCCGAACGCATCGTTGACATAGACGTCGGCCACTTTGGCCAGCTTTTCGGCGAAGGCCGGGTCGTTGGCCTCCTCCTCGCTGTAATAGCGGACGTTTTCCAGCAACAGCACGTCGCCGGATTTCAGGGCGCTGACCATCTGTTCGACCTTCGGGCCGATGCAGTCGTCTGCGAATTCCACCTTGGCGCCCAGCAGCTTGGCTAGGCTGTCCGCGACGGGCCGCAACGACATTGACGGCTCCCGTTTGCCCTTGGGCCGGCCCAGGTGGGCGGCCAGGATCAACTTGCCGCCCTGCTGGACAAGCAACCGGAGGGTCGGCAGGGTGGCCTCGATGCGCGTCGCATCCGTAATGACCATCTGCCCGTCCTTTTCTTCCAGTGGCACGTTGTAATCCACGCGCACAAACACGCGCTTGCCGCGCACGTTCAAATCTCTGACTGTCAGTTTTGCCATAAGTTCTGGTCTTCCCAACTAGGGCCGCATAGCATACCCCAGCCTTGGGCTGAGTCAAATCCATTCCCTGCCTGATTTTCGCGCGTCAGCGCCGGCAAGGACCGCGGCAGCATGGCGCAGCACGCTTTTGGGCGTCATTGATCGCCGCCTGCCCCTGCCGTCGGAAGTGCCGTTGGGGGCGTCGCCGGGCCTGTTCTCCGTTCCCCCGCGCAGCGCTCAGGGCATGCCCCGCGCGAAAGCAAGTTGCTATGAGTAATTAGCGCCCCACATGCGGGCGTAGCGCTCCAGCTCGGCCTTGCGGGTTTCCGCCGACCAGCCAAGCAGTTCGCCCATCCAGTCTGCGACCTGCTTCGCCTTGCTGGCGGCGTCGCGGTAGAACCAGTGCCAGCTCGTGCGGCGTACCATAACGTCGTCCAGGTGCACGGCCCATTCGCGCTTCACGTAATGCTCGACCGGGCCGCGGCCAAATGGCGGCGGTGTAATCGCGCTTACGCCGGCCGTCTCACCGGGCGGCAGCAGCGGCTCCTGCGCGGTGCGGCACGGCGCCACAGCCACATCCGCCCCTTTCAGCTTCTTGAGCTTCTTAACGATCTGATCCACCGTTTGCTCGCCCATCAACCGGTAGGTCGTGAGCTTGCCGCCCGCCACATCCCACCAGCCCGGCTCCGGGTTGTGGATCTCGTGCGCGCGCGACACGTCGGACGGCTTGCCGTTCGGGTCGGCCACCAGCGGCCGCAGCCCCGCCCACGCGCTGATGACATCTTTGGTCGTCAGCTTCGCGTTCGGGAAGAACTGGTTGGTCACCTTCAACACATAGGCGACGTCCTCGGCATCGGCCCGCACGTCGTCCAGCGAGCCCTTGTAGTCGGTATCCGTGGTGCCAATAATGGTTCGCTCGCCCCACGGGATCACAAAGAGAATGCGCTTGCCTTCGGTCATGACCACCGTCTCGGTCACCGGCGCCCGCGAATGCTCGACAACCAGGTGAATACCCTTCGTGGCGCGGAGCTTGACGGTGCTGTGTGGCAGTCCGTCCGCCCAGGGGCCGGTGGCATTGACCACCGCATAGGCGCTCACTTTGAAGGCCCGGCCGGTCAGGACATCCTCAACCTCGCACTCCCAGCGCCCGTTCCGGCTGGCATTCCGGTAACGGCAGTAGTTAATCACCGTGGCGCCCTTCGCCGCGGCGGAGCGCAGGGTGTCCAGCGCCAGCCGCGAGTCATTGGTGAAACCGTCGTAGTAGCGCACGCCGCCGGTAAGGTTGGTGGCGACGAGGCCCGGCACCATGCGCAGCATGTCCTGCTGGTTGTGCCAGGTGGACTTGCCCAAATTGCGCCCGCCGCACAGCAGATCGTAAATCTTCACGCCGATCTTGAGCTGCCAAAGCACCCAGTCCTTGTTGCCGCGGTAGGTGGGAAAGATGAACGGCAGCGGGTCCGCCAGGTGCGGCGCGATGTGGTGCACCACCTTCTTCTCGACGCTCGCCTCGTGCACCAACCCGACGCGCCCCTGCGCCAGGTAGCGCAGACCGCCGTGCAGCAAACGGCTGGAGCGGCTGCTGGTGCCAAACGAGAAGTCATGCTGCTCGACCAGCGCAACCCGCAGGCCGCGCATCGCCGCGTCCCGGGCCACCCCGGTGCCGACAATGCCGCCGCCAATTACCAGGACGTCAAACTGATCTTGTTCCAATGCCTGAATGGCCGCCCGCCGCTGCGCGGCCGGGTCCACCTTGGCGGCTGTGTTCTCGTTATTCACTTCAAACCTTTCTCTTGTTGCTTATCGGGCCGCGCGCAAACGCTCGCCCAGTTCCGCCAGCCCGGATAACACCAGGTCCGGCGGGGGTGTATGTCTGGCGGCCTGCTCCGCGGTCGCCTCGCCGGTCAACACCAGGACGCCCAGCGCGCCGGCTTTGCGCGCCATCGCCATGTCTGTGTACAGTCGGTCGCCCACCATCGCCAGTTGCTCCGGCACCAGCGCGTGCCGGTGCAGGATGCCGCGCAGCATGCACGGGTCCGGCTTGCCCAACACCACATCCGGCCCCCGCCCGGCGGCCTGCTCCAGCGCGGCGCAGACCGCGCCGCAATCCACCAACACGGTGGGCTGGTCCGTCGGACAAATCCGGTCCGGGTGTGTGGCGATGAAGGGTTTGCCCTCCTTAATCCAGTAGGCGGTGCGGCACAGCCGCGCATAGGTCAACTCCGTGTCGAATCCCACGACTACCGCCTCCGGTTCATCGGTGGCGCTGTCGGCCGTCAAGACAAAGCCGGCGCCCTCCATTTCCAGCCGCATGCTGGCCGTGCCCAGCACAAACAGTCGCCTTGCCTGCGGCATCTTCTCGCGCAGGTACTCGATCGTCGCCAGCGTGGAGGTATAAAGCTGGTCCGAACTCGCATTGATGCCTATCCTGCCCAGGCGCGCGAGATAGTCCCTGGAACTCTTGGAAGAGTTGTTGGTCAGGAACGTGTGTCCGATGCCCAGCCTGGCCATCAATGCCAGAAACGGCTGGGTAGACGCAAAAAGCGTGCCGCCGCTGTAAATGGTGCCATCCATGTCCAGCGCCACGTGGCGAATATTCTTCAACCGCTTGTTCATCAATTCACTATGCTCTTCTGTCGAATCCAAAGCCTTATGTCGTCGAGCGTTAACGCACTAAGTATCATCCGCGCAAAACCTTGTCAATACTCAACATTTCCAAGGGAAACGCAGCCCGGCGGGTTGGGCGGCGGTCATCTGAGGAGCATGATAGCGCATGGTTTCAGGGCGATGCGGAAGGCGTGATGCCTGTTGCGCTCGGATCAGCAGGGCTTGCGTCCAGAACGTTGCCGGTGTTCCGGGTGTTGCAGCGGAACTTGGGCCAGGGCGTGCGGGCCAGAGCCGTGCCGGCTCGCAACGATGAGAAACCGCCATAAGGAACCGAGTTGTCGGCCGTATAAATCTGCCCCGTCGGCCCGACGGTCGGCGAACCGTAGCCGTAACCGTGTAGATAGTACTTCCCCTGCACCCCGCCTTCCGGAGTCATATAGCACAGCAACCCGGATCGAGACACACAGCAGATGAACCCATTGCCCAGCACGACCGCCGAGGCCACAAACGGGTAAAGCTCGTCCCCGAATCGTTGCCACAGCTTCTTGCCCTCGGGGCTGATGGCGCAGAAGTGCGCATAGACCCCCAGGTAAATGGTGCCGTCCGGGCCAATGACGGGCGATGATTCGGTGATGCCGCCCGTGCGCAGCTTCCAACGCACGCTGCCATCGAAATTGAGCGCATACAGCCAACCGTCCACCGAGGTGATGTAGAGGCATTGATCTTCATTCAGTGCCGGCGAGGAGATAATGGGACCGCCGGTCGCAAATTCCCATTTCTTCTGCCCGTCGGCTGCCAGGGCGTAGAGTTTCTTGTCATGCGACCCGAAATAGATGGTGCCGTCCGCGTCAATTGCCGGCGATGAAACAACCTCGCCGGCAGTCTTGAATTCCCATTGTTTGACGCCGTTTGTATTCAGGGCGTAGAAACTCTTGTCCCACGAGCCGAAATACACCGTGCCATCGCATCCCAAGGCGGGCGACGAATCCACCCAGCCGCCGGTCCGGAACTCCCATCGCTTTTTGCCGTCGGCGCGCACGGCGTAGAATTTACGATCCCGGCTGCCGAAATAGACCGTCCCATCCGCCCCAACGGCGGGCGCGGACTTGATTTCATTCCCCGACTGGAAGCCCCACTTGCGCGTTCCATCCGGATTGAGCGCCCAGAGCATGCCTTTCCACGTGCCGAAGTAGATCGTTCCATCACTTCCGATTGCCGGCGCTGAATCGCTGATGCTGTTAAGGGGCACCGACCAGTCGTTTGTAAGCCGGCTCGCCGCCGGCGCGGCGGTCACAGCCGGCAGCCACGCCAGGCCGATGGCGAGGGTAGCCGCGCAACCAGTTGCTCTCAGGGAAAACCCCCTTCTGCGGCACGGGCTGCTGGTTGCTTCGTTGACCGGGGCTGAACTCATCCGGGACATGGGATTGTGATCTTCCTGCCGTCGCGTTCCGCAGTCAAGGTCGTAACCCATGACTCATTTCCGCGCGAATCTGAATCAGGCGGCGACGCGGGGTTTCTACTTCGCTTCCGCATCCGTCCGGAACGGCGTAGCCGGCAACCCCTCCCGGTTGAACAGGTTCACGTCCGGCGTGTTGGCCCAGCCGTAGCGCACCGCTGCGGGCTTCGCCACCGCGGGACTGGAGACGACTACTTTCTCGCCCTCGATCCGGGCTGTTGCGGGGACAAAGTTCCCGTCCGCGCCGGCGATCGTGAAGCCCTTCAGTTCGCCGCCTTTGGCCAGCAGCCCGCGGCCAATGTGCTTGAAGCTCAGGATTGCGTCGCCGTCCTTGATACTCATCCCTTTATACACCGGACCGGAAAAGGTGATCGGCTCGCCGTAAGCCACAACCCGCGCCGCCAGCGCCAGCCGGGCGCCCACCGGCTCTTTCTGGGTCGGATGGATGTCGGTTTCGTTGCCGACGTCCGTCGTGACCGCCATCCCGGTGCGCGGCACCTTCTGCCAGGTCAACCATTGCGCCTCGCGAATCTCCGGCATCATCCGTTGATGCGGCGCGATCTGCACAAACAGGAAAGGAAAACGGCCCTGCCCCCAGGCCCGCCGCCAGTCCTCAATCATCGCCGGAAACAGCTTCTGATACTCGGCGGCGCGGCCCGCGTTGGCCTCCCCCTGGTACCAGATGGCGCCTGCAATCGCATAAGGCTGCAAGGGCGCAATCATGCCGTTGTAAAGCCCGCAGGGACGGCGCTGCGTGGTGCGCGGATCAGCCGCGGCGCGCGGCGCCTTCTTGGATCGCTTCGCGGCGGGGGCCGGAGCGTAATTCCTGATGCTCGCCTCGTGTCGTTCCAGAATCGCCTTCAGCGCGGGGTCTCGCTCCAGCCCCGCCCGCGAAGTCCATGCCTCCGCGGGCGTCCCGCCCACCGAAGAGTGGATCAAGCCCACCGGCACTCCCAGCGCCCGGCGCAGGTCGCGGCCAAAGAACCAGGCGACAGCGGAGAACTTCGCCGCTGTGTCAGGCGTGGACTCCTGCCACCCGCCCTCGGTGTCGGACAGGGGCGAGTCCGTCGCGCGGCGCGGCACGCTAAACAGGCGCAGTTGGGAATCGCGCGCGCCGGCGATAGCCTCAGCCGCGTTGGCAGCGCGCTCCAGCATGAAGGCCATATTCGACTGCCCGCTGCACAGCCACACTTCGCCCACCAGAACATTCGAAACCACCAGGGTGTTGCTCTGGCCGGCCACGCTCAGCGTGTAGGGCCCGCCGGCCTTCAATCGCTTGAGCCGCACCAGCCAGCGGCCGTTTCGGGCAGTGGCGGACACCGTTTGCCCCTGAAATTTCACCGTCACCCGCTCCCCGTCGCTGGCCGTGCCCCACACCGGCACGACAACACCCCGCTGCAACACGGCGCCCTCCGAAAACAGGCTGTTGAGTTGCACCTCGGCGCGCGCGCCGGATGCCGCGGCGCTCAACAGGACGGAGATCCAGAGAGCCGACCAAGCGCGGTTTGGAACCGAAATCTTCATATATGGGGGGCATAGTCTAGCGGCGGCGGCGGCCGGGCAAGAGCGGAAATGCAAGTCCACCGCGGCCGCCAATGCCTGATCCCGGGAAGGCCGCGCCCCTACAACGTCGCCAATGTCTGTTCCAAATACTCCCGGTTCTTCCGCGCGTTGGCCGTCACGATTTCCGGCGTGTCGCCCGGGGCGCAACATTCGACCATCAGCGGCCCGTTGAACCCGGCCTGCTTCAGCTCGGCCAACACCGCCCGGAAATCCACCTTGCCCGTGCCGAATTGCAGCATGACCGAGCCGCGCTGCCCGTCGCAATCCTTTGCGCAAAAGCCCGTAACCTGCCGCGCGACGGGCTTGAGCTGCTCCACCGGGTCCTTGCCCGTGTAGTAAAGGATATTCCCCGCGTCGAACCATATTGTGAAATTGGGATGCTTGACCTTTTCCAGACAGCGCAGAATCTCCTCCGACGCCCCGCTCGCGCCTCCGTGCGGCTTCATGACCACCTTCAAATCCCGCTCCTGAGCATAGGCCGCCGCATCCCGCATCAACTGGTAGTAATCCTCGTATTGCTGCGGCTTGTTGGCCCCGAAGGTCAGCAGGAATTCCACCCCCACGGTCTTCCCGTTGTCAATCTGCCGCCGGGTGTCCTTGATCTGGTCCTCGAGCGGCAGCTCACTCTTGATCCGCAGCGCGCCGATATTCACCGCCAGACCCCGCGCGGCGATTCGCTTCTTGAGGCCCGCAAGGTACTCCGGAGTGGCGTCAGACCCGAGCAAAGGCTCGTCCTTCCCCGGCCGCGTGAGAAGGCCGGTCAGCCGGTAGCCCGCGGCTTTGATCCCATCCAGCGCGGTGTCATAGCCCCAGGGCTTGTCCTTGCCGCCAATCCACGGCCGGTTAAAACAGCCAATGCGCCAATTCACGCCCTTCGGCTTCTCGGCGGCGGGCAGGGTGCTGAGCGGAAGCCCAGCGCCCGCCGCAGTTGCCAGTGCGGTAGCATGCAGAAATTGCCGGCGATTCATCCCTGCATTGGGCGTCATCCCGCCGCCTGGCACAAGCAGATTCGACAGAAAGAACAAACAGCCGGCAGGGCGCTGCACGACGCTTCGGGTAATTGGCAACGTCCCAAAGATGGAGCTCATGCGGCAACGGTTCTCGGCGCCCCCGGACGCCCTTCCCCAGCCTAAGCCTTTGCAGCAGGTCTGCTACCGGGTGGGGCCGATCAAGGTTTCGACGGCTGCGGGGAGGCTGGCGCACAAGCCGTCGAAGACGGCGCGGCATTGGTGCTCGGAGAGCTGCAGGCTGCGGGCGGCGGAGTAGATGAAGCCGCGCGTGGTCTGGTGGGCGTAGCCAAGCAGGCCCTGCCGCAACGGCAGCGAATACACGGACAGCGTCAGGCCATAGACCAGCGTGTGCCAGCCGTTGGCCCGGCCGCTTTCGACCGCTTGCAGGTAGCGCTGGACGACGCGCTCGTCGCGCAGGGGCCGGAGCTTGCGCAATTCGTGTTGCCCCACCCGGTGGCTGGCGGAGGCGAAGCGGTGCAGGAGAGGCTCGACGGCCAGGCGGCTATCGAACGCGACAAGTTCCCGCACCTCGTGGCGGGTCGTGTGGGCGTGGGCGCATTGGATGGCCGGGAGCTCGAAGGGAAGGAGGATGTGGGCCTGGTACTCTCGCAGGAAATGCCGGAGCGCCGGCAGGCTATACACCGGCGGCAGGCGCAAGGTAGCGGAAACCGAACCGAGCGTGACGAGGCCACTGGCGGAGCCAAGCTGGTCGGCCAGCGGATGCCAGTCGCCCAGCCACTCGGCTGCGTCGTTCAGCGCCAATTGCGTTCGGTTGACCATGCTGCAGGTCGGCAAGTCCGGTCCACAGGATCTGGATGCTCGCCATATCGGTTTCACGTTGGACCCGGCGGATTAGGAATGCCAGCAGGAAATGCCGCGTCAGCGCTGCAAGGCAGCCAGGGCCCCGACGATGCGTCGCCAATGGGTGCCGTGCCAGAAGAGCTTGTCGCAGCGGGCACAGACAAAGTAATCGTCGCGCCAGCGGTAGGTCCGGGGCGGAATTCGCTCGCGCAGGGCTTCCTTGTCGCCCGGGTGCAGCTCGCCGCCGCAGCTCATGCACCGCGGCCCGCGCAGGGTGAGGTTGAATTCACGGAACACGAGTGCCAGTTGCTCCGCAATGC
>MTKZ01004610.1_pt1 | contig 26449 bp, 26 predicted proteins | sample 1042781 | NCBI WGS metagenome assembly MTKZ01 (sample SAMN06212207, study PRJNA360539) | anaerobic digester metagenome | biome: Wastewater treatment plant; material: sludge; isolation source: anaerobic digester fed with sludge from wastewater treatment plant | place: Denmark: WWTP Viborg ... | reverse complement strand
ATATTTTCGGAACGCAACCAGGACGTAAACCAGTTTGGGTCTTTCTGGTTGAGCAAATACGTGGGATGAAGAAGAAGACCATGTATCCAGGCGGAGGTACGACCATGGTGACAGTACGCCAGACAGGAGAAGCACTAGCTGGCGCAATTGAACGTAACAGAGGCGGAAAATGTTATCCTATTGGATACTATAATCTGACTTGGGTAGAGATGCTGAAGATTATACATAAGTATATGGGTACTCCTGATAAGAAGATTGTTACAATTCCAGATTGGCTTTATTCGCTTGGCGGCAAACAAATTAAGAAGCAACAGAAAGCTGCTGGACAAGAAGGCGGACTCGACATGGTCAAGTTCACGAAGATCATGTGTGCAGAGACTTTTATCGATAAAAAACTCGGATGCGAGCCTCTGGGCGTTCAGCCTGACGACATTGATGCGGCTATCGGAGACAGCATCAAGCTTTGCTTGGAAGTACTTGATGGTAAAATTGAGACCATAGGTATGAAAGGTGAATAACCGCACTAATAAAGAGAGTTATTCCGTGTTAGTCTCGTAAGATGGAGGAGAATGCATGAAAAGAGAACTTGGAATTGCACGTTGTGGCCTGGCCTGCTGCCTTTGCAGTTTATATGTTCCACACTCCAATCATTATCGCAGTGAGCCTTTTGCTACGTCCGCTGGAGATTATGCCGATTTTTAAGTTTCTGCTGACAGGTGTAATCTGTGTTCCGCTTTGCTATGTGATAGGGTATTTTATTCTTATCCGCATTCCAGGCCTGCGAAAAATTCTGTAAACTGGTAGCTGATACAGTAGTATACTTACTTAGAATATAAGAGGTGAGGATGTAGCATGATATACGGAAACGTACTAGAGGCAATTGGGCACACGCCTATTGTCCGATTGAACAGATTAGTAGGACCAAATGATGCCGATGTTTTGGTTAAGTTTGAAGGCCTGAATTTAGGTGGTTCGATAAAGACGCGCACGGCATATAACATGATTTGTAGGGCAGAAGATGAGGGAGTTCTCACTAAAGACTCCATCATAGTTGAACCAACAAGTGGTAATCAAGGAATTGGGCTAGCACTCGTTGGTGCTGTTAAAGGCTATAAGACAATAATCATCATGCCTGACTCAGTAAGTAGAGAACGCAGACTTCTCGTCGAGCATTATGGCGCGACGGTTGATCTGGTTCATGATGCAGGCAATATTGGTGAATGCATTAATCAATGTGTTAAGAAGGCAGAGGAATATCGCGCGAACAATCCTAAGGTGTTTGTCCCACAGCAATTCGAAAACGAGGCAAATCCTATGGTTCATCGTCATTACACTGGCCTTGAGATTCTTGAGCAAATTGCGGGACCAATTGATGGTTTTTGCTCCGGAATCGGTACGGGTGGAACGATCACCGGAATTGGTGAGACGCTTAAGGCTGTTAATCCGCACATTACAATTTGGGCCGTAGAACCTGAGAATGCTGCAATTCTAGCTGGTGGGACAGTTGGTTCGCATATACAGATGGGAATCGGAGACGGTCTAATTCCGAAGGTGTTGAACCAGAGTATTTTCGAGGATATTGCTATTATTTCTGATGAAGAGGCACTACAGACGGCAAAAGATCTAGCAAGATTAGAGGGCCTAATGTGTGGAATATCAAGTGGCACGAATGTAGCAGCTGCCCTTAGAATGGCGCATAAGCTTGGAAAGGGTAAGACTGTTGTGACTGTGCTTCCAGACACAGCGGAGAGATATTTTTCGACACCTCTTTTTGAATAATATTTTGGAGGCGGGACATATGGCTTTGGCAGAGATTAGAGAAATGACCATAGCGGATTATGATGAAGTGTATGCAATGTGGCTCGCATGCCCAGGACTTGGGCTTAATTCCGTTGATGATTCTTTTAAGGGAATTGAAGTTTACCTCAAGCGTAATCCTACGACCTGCTTTGTTGCTATTCCNNGTTTCTGGTCACGACGGTAGACGAGGAATTATTAGCCATACGGCTGTTATTCCTGACTATCAAGGTAAGGGCATTGGCTCGATGCTTGTAAATAGAGCTGTCAAGGCTATCGAAAATTGCGGAATAAGGAAAATCTTGCTAGTTGCATTTAAGCATAACACTCAAGGAAACGCTTTCTGGGAAAAGATGGGCTTCACTGCGAGGGAGGATCTCGTTTATCGTAATTTGTCGCTTACCGATGCGACGAGAATTGATACTTAATTTGAGGTGGATTATGGAAAATTATCATGAAGTAGATATTGAGAAATACTATCGTCGCGGGCCATATGAGCATTTCTCGGCAGTAAAATGCTCAACGTCTATGACAAATCGAATAGATGTTACTAACCTTTATAACTCCGCGAAAAGCAACGGAAGACGCTTCTACATTGACGTTTTGTATTTGATTAGCAAGACTTTGAACTCTCGCGAGGACTACCGTCTTTTCTACAACTATCAAAACAACAAGCTTTTGTGTTTCGATAAGATTAACCCAACGCATTATGTCTTTTTTGAAGAGAGCGAGACTTGCACGCCGTTATATTCTGAGTACTTTGAAGACTATGATAAATTCAAGTCTGGGGTTGAGGCTGACTCTGCAAAAGCACGCGAGAAGGGCGTCTACGATCTTCAAGAGCAAACGCATCCCAATTGGTTTGATGCTTCTTGCAACAAGTGGCTTTCTTACGAATCGATGAGCCTCGAGCTTCCTGATGGATACCTTTATTTCAATCCAATTGTTGTTTGGGGCAGTTACCGTCGTGAGGATAATGGCAGGTTGACTATGCCTATCTCAATCCGTTTGAATCATGCTGTAGCAGACGGCTATCTTATTGCTAAATTTTTCATTACATTCGAAAAAGAAATGAACGAGTTTATAGCAAAATACAACTAATATGAAGTATACTTTTATTAGAAGTACTTATTTTTAGGAGGTGTACCAAATGTCAGAAGTAATATTGAGCAAAGATAATTTTGAAGAAGAAGTATTGAAGTGTGATAAGAAGGTTCTTGTAGACTTCTGGGCGAAATGGTGCGGCCCTTGCCAAATGCTAGGTCCCGTTATCTCCCAAATTGCTGAAGAAAGAGAGGATATCAAGGTTGGCAAAGTCAATGTTGATGATAACGAGGAGTTATCTCGTATGTATGGTGTTATGTCAATACCGATGCTAGCTGTATTCAGTAATGGCGAAGTAATTAAAACTTCTGTAGGATACAAGAGCTACGAGGATATCCTCGAAATGCTTGAGGTTTAATTGATTCACTATTTTGCATAGCTTATAAGGTTGGTGATTTCTATGTATGACATTATTGTTATTGGTGCTGGTACTGCAGGACTAACTGCAGCAATTTATGGAAAAAGAGCTGGGAAGAGCGTTCTTGTCTATGAAGGCGAGAGTTATGGCGGACAAATTCTGACTGCACCAGAAGTTGCAAACTATCCCGGAATTAAGAACATCTCCGGATATGCTTTTGCTACAGGCCTTTTCGAGCAAGCCAAGAATCTTGGTACCGAGTTTAATTTTGATCAAGTAACTGGTGTAACGGGAAGTGCGCGCGAAGGCTTTACGGTCACTTCAGAACTTGGAAGTAATTTTGCAAAAACTATAATTATTGCATGTGGCGCGCGTCATAGACACATGGGAATTGACGACGAAGAGCGTTTCTCAGGAGTTGGCGTATCATATTGCTCTACTTGTGATGGTGCTTTCTTCAAGGGTCGCGATGTGGCGGTCTTTGGTGGAGGTAATACTGCTTTGGAGGATGCGATTTATTTGTCCTCGATTTGCTCGAAGGTCTATATAATCCATAGAAGAGACGAATTCAGAGCCGAGCAGGCTTTGGTCAATACAGCAATGTCTTTTGAAAACATAATTCCTAAGCTTTCATATGTAGTTTCTGGTCTTAATGGCAATAAGACTCTCGAATCAATTGAGATTTCAAGTACTAAGAATGATTCGAAGGAGGAAATCAAACTATCAGGTCTATTTGTAGCTATAGGACAAGTTCCTTCAAATGGATGTGTTAGTGATTTTGTGGAACTGGATCAAGCAGGATACGTTAAGGCTTCAGAAGATTGCGTTACAAATGTGCCTGGAGTATTTGTTGCTGGTGATGGAAGAACAAAGGCGGTAAGACAGCTAACGACGGCTGCTGCAGATGGCGCTATAAGTGCTGTAGCAGCTTGCAGTTTTATTGCTAAAAGCTTCCTTTGAGTGTAATATATCAAAGCAAGTTCACTAAGACAAAATAGAGGTAAATATGACTAGAAACGTTTTCGACATTCTTGAAGAGAGAGGATATGTCTCTCAGACAACACATCGTGATGAAATTTACGATTTATTAAGTAAACCAGGAGTGTCATTTTATATTGGTTTTGACCCGACAGCAGACAGCCTACATGTTGGACATTTTGTTCAAATGATGGTTATGAGCCATATGCAAAAGGCAGGCCACAGACCTATCGCTCTTATGGGCGGTGGAACTGGCATGATTGGAGATCCAACAGGTCGTTCTGACATGCGTCAAATGATGACCATTGAGCAAATTGACCACAATGTTGAATGCTTCAAGAAGCAAATGAGCAAGGTCGTTGATTTTTCGAACGATAAGGCAATTATTGTTAACAATGCTGATTGGCTAAGAAATTTGAATTACATTGATTTCTTGCGTGATATTGGACCTCATTTCTCTGTTAACAGGATGCTCACTTTCGATTGCTATAAGCAAAGACTTGAGAAGGGACTTTCTTTCCTTGAGTTTAATTACATGCTTATGCAAAGCTATGATTTTTACTACCTACATCAGAAATACGATTGTTCTCTCGAGCTTGGTGGTGACGATCAATGGTCAAACATCATCGGCGGTGTTGAGTTAATTAGACGCAAGGACCAGCAACCTGCATTCGGACTGACCTTTACTCTTCTAACCAACAAAGAAGGCAAGAAGATGGGCAAGACTGCTAGTGGTGCTGTATGGCTCGACCCTGAGAAGACGACCCCATTTGAGTTCTATCAATATTGGCGTAATGTCGATGATGCGGACGTTATTAAATGTATGAAGCTTCTAACATTCGTCGAGATGGACGAGATAGCCGAATATGCTAAGCTTGAGGATGCTGCTATCAATGAAGCTAAGAAGCGTTTGGCTTATGAAGTTACTAAGATTGTCCATGGCGAAGATATCGCTAATCAAGTTAAGAAGCAAACGGAAGATATTTTCGAGAATCAGGGCCGTTCGGAGGACATGAACTCCACAGAAATTTCTTCGGCCGATGTCGCTAGTGGCAACTTGCAACTTGCGGAAGTTCTAATTAGTGCTGGACTTATGAAGTCTAAGGGTGAAGCTAAGAGAATGATTTCTCAAAAGGGCATTTATTTGAACGACGAAGTAGTCGAGGATCAGTTCTACACTTTGAAGGAGTCTGATTTCACAAATAACGAAGCTATTATTCGAAAAGGCAAAAAAGTACATCATCGTCTCACACTTGTATGAAGTGTATTTGAAGCAAGTTTAGAGCACCTCAGTTAATTATATGGGGTGCTTTTTCGCGCGAAAAAAACATTACAAAAATCAGCAAAAGTATACTATAATATATGAAGTATAGAAAAAACATCTGGAGGAGTAAGAAATGAAGGTATTAAAGACAGTTGTATGCTCTGCACTAGTAGCTACTATGCTTTTCTGCATGGTTGGATGCGTTAATGTTAAGGCAGTTAACAAGAAGGACTTTAAGAATGCACTTGAAGATGTAGCAGATATTGATGATGATGAGTATTACGAGTATGATGATTTCAATTCAGATATTGATTATACTATCTATGCTTATGATAGTGACGCATATTATGATTATTCAATCTACGGCGACGAAGATGACGCTTTAGATGCGTTCGAAGATATCTATGACGAATTCCAAGACATGAAGGATGACAAGGATTTTGATGGTTCTCTAAGAATGGGATTAAGCGGTAATACTGGTTACATCTTATTTAACGGAGAAGCTGACGGAAGTGGCTACGACGGCGATATGTATGGTGGAATCTATTTGAAGGATGACGTTGTAATTATGGTTTATGCTTATTCTGATAGTAAGAGTGATATCAAGGATATCAATGCATTCCTATCAGCTATTGGACTTCCAAAGCCATAAGGCATTTGAGTATTTATTCGAGAGCACCCCAGATTTGTCTGGGGTGCTTTTTTATATTTTTCGCGCATTCAAGCAAGAATCTTCAAGTAAAGTCTAATTCTTAATAAATCGCTAAATATGCCCACAACTGTACAATAAATGGAACATATAGAAGTTTACAAACAAATGTTCGCATGCTAGAATAACTGTACATTCCTAAGAATTAAGGAGGCGGGAAGAATGTGCGCTTACTCTAATGCATTCTCATATGATGGAACCTTTGAAGGTTTCTTGTGTGTTGCGGTTAGATGCATAAATATGCGTCTCATACCTCTTGAGATTAAGAGAAGAACAGAGGATGGCAGCATTCAAGATTTACAATATAATTCTATTAGAACCAATAAGGTAATTGCAGATAAGATGTACGCTTTGATAGGTAAGCAAGGCTCCAGAGAAATCCAACAAATGATATATGACTCGTTTCTTACTTGTATTCCAGATAAGGAGATTGATACATATATATTCATATGTAAGATACTTAAGTTTGGTGCAGTCGTAGCCGAATATCGTGAGGATGAGGTGGTTAGAAGAATTCATCTAGCTATTCAAGACTTATATAGAGAGGCTCAAGCTGAGTTATCAAGACTAGATTTAGTCAGTATTGATGGTCACCAATTGGCTGTTCTCAATCCCAGAAATAATGTTTTACCGGTTGTGAAGGATGCAATTTTGCATAGAATTGATGGAGACAAGGATGTTGATATCTATGATAAGAGACATCGCCTCTTATTACAAAGGCATGCTGGCATTGAGAGAATAATCGATACGTATGGCTTACTTAATATAGATACTGATAATGTTGAAGATCTATATAAACAACTCTTTAATTACGTTGTTTAGTAGCATTATTCACACTATGTTTAATTATCTTGATGAATGCTTCGTAGCATTAAGGGGTATACTATAGGAGGTTGAATATAGTATGAATGAGAGGGTCGTGGTATATGTTGGATCAATCAATAGTGCTTATTGGGATGCCAGGATCAGGGAAGTCTACTGTTGGTAAGTTACTTGCAAAGAAGACAAAATCGCCTTTTGTTGATACAGATAATTTAATCATTGCCGCATCTGGGAAGCCATTACAAAAAATAATTGAAGAGGATGGCTTATTGAGATTCAATCAATATGAGCGTGACGTAATAATGAATTTGAATCCAGAAGTTCCAACAATAATTGCAACCGGCGGTAGTGCAGTACTTAATCATGAGGCGATGATGCATTTGAAGGATGTTGGAGTAGTGATTTTCTTGGATGCTGATTTGCCTTTGTTACGTAAGCGCTTGTGGAATTTTGAGAGTCGCGGAATAGTATTGGCAGATACGAATGATAGTAATGCTAATGATAGTAATACGAATGACAAAGAGAATAGCATCCTTGAGATATATAGAATAAGAGAACCTATGTATTTCAAGTATTGCGACATGAGAGTACATGTACACGGACTTGGTACAAACAAGATAGTTGCAAAGATTATAAAAGATATAAAGAAGGGGCGTTGATAAACTTCATCAACGCCCCTCTTGTGTCATTACTTTAGATATACAGTATTACGAATTGCTGTCTTCGTCACGAATTGCTTTGCGTCGAATTTTACCGCTAATACTCTTCGGAAGTTCGTCGACAAATTCGACAATACGAGGATACTTGTAAGGCGCCGTCTTCTCCTTGACATACGTTTGAACTTCCTTGGCAAGTTCCTCAGAAGCAACCGCTCGATCTTTTACAAGAACAACAGTAGCCTTAACTATTTGACCACGAATTCCTTCAGGATCGGCAACTGCAGTTACAGCACACTCTAGAACATAAGGCAATTCCATAATTACGCTCTCAATCTCAAAAGGACCGATACGATAACCAGATGACTTGATGACATCATCGATACGGCTAACATACCAGAAATAACCGTCCTCATCCATCCATGCTGTATCACCAGTGTGATAGTAGCCATCGTGCCAAATACTAGAAGTGGTTTCAGGGTTAAGATAGTACTCCTTGAAAAGACCGCAAGGAATATTGTTAGATGTACGAACACAAATCTCACCAGTCTCGCCGACCTTGCAATCGCTACCATCCTCATTGAGAATATGTACATCATACAAAGGATTTTGCTTACCCATAGAGCCAAGCTTAATAGATGACCCAACAAAATTGGCAATAACCAAGGTTAACTCTGTTTGACCAAAGCCCTCCATTAGTCTTAAGCCGGTAGCTTTCATAAATTGATTGAACACCTCAGGGTTAAGGGCTTCACCAGCTACTACAGCATACTTTAAAGAAGACAAATCATATTTCGAAAGGTCTTCCTTAACCAAAAAGCGATACATAGTCGGCGGAGCACAGAATGTAGTAATTCCGTATTTGGCAAACATAGGGAGAATCTCGCTAGCAGAAAAACGATCAAAATCAAATGTGAATACTGGAGCTTCGCAAAGCCATTGTCCATAAAGCTTTCCCCACAGAGACTTAGCCCAACCAGTCTCAGAGATAGTAAAATGACATCCATTTGGGTCAACATTCTGCCAATACTTAGCTGTTGTAATATGGCCAAAAGGATACTTATGATTGTGTACAGTCACCTTAGGATATCCGGTAGTACCAGAAGTAAAGAACATACATAAGTCATCTTCGCCACAAGCAGAATCTTCGGTTCTCTCAAATACGTCAGAGAAGCTTTCATACTCCTTGTCGAAGTCGAGCCAAGCTCCGCGCGCACCATTAACCATAACGAATGTATTTGTCTCAGTGCACTCAGGCTCAATAGCAGCAGCATAAGCTTCTTCAGCTGTATCACCATCGGAAGTACAAATTACGGCCTTAATACCTGCAGCCTTGTAACGATAATCAAAATCGTGTTTCTTAAGTAGGTTAGTAGCTGGAATAGCAATAGCGCCGAGTTTGTGTAAAGCTAGCATTACAAACCAAAATTGGTAGTGACGTTTTAGAACAAGCATTACGCGATCACCCTTACCAATTCCAAGACTCTTAAGGTAGTTTGCAGCCTTGTTCGAGTTTGTCTTCATCTCAGCAAAAGTGAAGCGATGTTCCGTGACTCCATCCTTAGCTACCCACATCATAGCGGTCTTGTCAGGGCTCTTCTCCGCCATCACATCTACGCAATCAAAAGCGAAATTAAACTTGCTTGCTTTTTCTTCGTCAATAGAAAACTTATTAAGTAAGCCGTTCTCGTCAAACTCTTCAATTACATATTTCTTATATACGGGATCCGTTAGGTTAGCTAGATCAGTATTCGTAATGCTTGCGTTAAGTACTTCAGACTTTAATGTGGCAGCATAAGTTGCGCCGTGAGTCCAAGCTTCAGGATTAAGGATAATTGCATAGAACTCGCAATCTTCTCCGCCTAAAGCGTACTCTCCATGAGGAGTGGTGCTGTTAAAGAAGATGCTGTCACCAGGATGAAGAATCTCATTAGTATCTCCAAGAGTGACCATAAGTGTACCCTTAACAACAATGTTCATTTCTTGTCCAGCATGAGTCACGAGATGGTAAGGCGGATTCAATGCTTCCTCAGAGTATGGAATTACTACTCGAAAAGGTTCGCACAATTTGTTTCTGAAACGAGAACCAAGACGCTCGTACTTATATCCAGGTCTTCTGGAAATAGGTCGACCCTCGCCCTTGCGTGTAACCGTATAGGAAGTTAGCGATGGTGAAGAACCTTCCATAATTTCGGATAACTCAACATTTGCAAGAGTCGCAACCTTGTAAATGAATGTGAAATTAAAGTCCTCTTTGCCTTCTTCAAATCGCATGTACTCTTCTTCAGTAAGATCAACGGCCTTAGCCATTTGAGCACACGTCATGTTCATGTCGAGACGTAGTCCTTTGACACGCTCGGCAACTTCTGTGATCTTGACGTCTAGATTCTGACTCATGTTCAACCCTCCCTGTTTTATTACAATAAAAAACGCCCCAAATCCATAGCACTTGCTAAAGACTTGAGACGGAATAACCGTGGTACCACTCAAATTGCGAAAAACTCGCCACTTATAGGTTCTAACAAACCATCTGCCTTAACGTGGCATAATCGAGTACAGTCTACTTGGCACAGCCATTCGGTGTACTGGCTCAAAAGCGATAGTTCATTGAAGAGTAATGTTATCAACTTGCAGCAAATGTTGACTCTCTGTAAACACTAGGCACTTCGAACTTTCTTCATCATAGCCTCTTGTATATAAACATTGTCAGAATAACCCCTGGGAAAGAAAAAGTCAACTAATTAATTGCTGTTTGGAGAAAGTGAGTTATGCTCAAAAAAAGTTGAATTCACAGTTTATTCATAAATATGCCAAAGTATGTCTACAATATTCACAGATTTGGTAATACATGAAAGCATCCAAAATGGATAATAGAGTTAATAACAACGGAGATTGATTTGAGGAATCAAGTCTTGGTATAGAGGAGGGGTTCTCATGTATAAGCAGTATTTGGTAACAGGAGCTACTAGCCAGTTAGGTAATCATATCGTTAGGATGCTTCTTGATCAAAATCAAAGAGTCCGCGTTCTAGTAGGGCCTGAAGAAGATACCTCTTCTTTAAATGGTATGAGGATTGAAGTCTGTCAGGGTGAGATTTATAACAAGGATTCCCTGAAGGATTTCTTTAAGCTAGATGAACCACGTGAGAGCGTATTGATTCATGCTGAAGAGTTGGTATCAATCTCTGACAAGAAGAATCTCGAGATGAGACGTATTAACTTTTCAGGTACATGCAATATTGTTGATATGTGTCTTACTAGAAAAATCAAGCGTTTTGTTTACTTAAGCTCAGCATACGCACTTCCTAACGATCAGGAATTCGAAAGCGATACGATTTATTTTGATAGAAAACTTGTTGACGGCGATTACGCACAGACTAAGGCAGAAGCAAGTGCTTATGTAATGGAGAAGGTATCACTAAATAAGTTTAATGCAGTAATCATTCTACCAACATTTATTATTGGCCCTGGATTAAGTCCAAATTCGACTATAGGTAAGGTTCTAAAGGGATATCTTGAGAATGATGTAGCACCAGTTAAAGGTGGACAATCATTTGTAGATGTTCGAGATGTAGCGGCAATGACACTAGCTTTAGCAGAGAAAGGTACAGCTGGAAGCGGTTATATCATTAACGGTGAGTACAAGACGAGTGTAGATTTCTTAAACGAAGTAAGCAGTGTAAAGGGAATCGAGAAGAGTATTAAACTAGTACCAAATTGGATTCTTGGAAAAACTTTTGGAAAACTTGCAGATACATACTTTAAGATCTGTCATAAGGATAATCCAAAAGATGTATATGCTCTATTCCTAATCACTCCTGATGTGAATTACAAGAGCAATGTCGAAGAAGTTATTCCTGAGGTCAAGACAACGGACCTTAATGAATCAATCAAGGATACAGTTATGTGGCTCGAGGGCTAACATACTTATCAAATACAAAGAAACCATAATCACCCCAAAAAGGCGGTATGAAAACATACCGTCTTTAATATTGAACGAAAAGTGATGTAGAATAGACTAGCAAAGAGTATTAAATGAGAGGTAGAAGCACAATGAGTCTGAACGATACCCCTTCGGGTAGGAGAGTGATGATTGGTTTTTTCGGGAGAAGAAATGCTGGCAAGTCAAGCATTATAAATGCTTTTACCAACCAGAAGCTTTCGATTGTCTCCAACATCAAAGGAACGACGACGGATCCAGTATATAAGTCTATGGAACTTTTACCAATGGGCCCGATTACTGTTGTGGACACACCTGGTTTTGATGATGAAGGCGAGCTTGGTCTGCTTCGAATTGAAAAGTGCAAGGAGGTCATGAGAAGGGTTGATGTTGCAATCCTTGTAATTGATGGTACCGTTGGCGCTTCGAAGGAAGACGGAGCTTTGTTTAATGAATTAGTTATGCGTAAGCTCCCAATAATAATCGCAATTAATAAAATCGATGTAGGGACAAATAAGTCGCAAGAACAACTTCTTGAGGAGCTAGGTGATTTTGCGGAAATTGCGAAAATAGTTTTAGTAAGCGCACTCAGCAATGAAGGGATTTACTCGCTTCGAGAAACCGTTGCACATTTGCTAGACGTTACGGACAAAGAAATAATCTCGCTACTACCAAGCTTTGTTAAGACAGGGGATGTAGTAGTTTTGGTAGTTCCAATAGATGCGTCTGCCCCTAAGGGGAGGTTAATTTTGCCTCAGCAACAAGTTATTAGAGAGTGCCTTGAGAAAGGTGCAATAGCTCTTGTTTGTAAGGATAGCGAACTTGATCAAATGCTTAGCAAGACTTCCTGTGCTCCGAAGCTGGTTGTTACGGATTCGCAAGTTTTCGATTTTGTCTCAAAGCTGGTACCTCAAAGTGTGCCGCTTACTAGCTTCAGCATTCTTTTCGCGAAGGCAAAGGGTAGCCTAGAATGGCAATTAGTAGGTGCAAAAGCGCTTGATTTGCTTGAGGACGGAGACAAGGTCCTTATTGCGGAGGGTTGTACTCATCATAGACAATGTGCTGATATTGGAACGGTCAAAATTCCAAGATGGATTGAGTCCTATACTGGAAAGAAGATAGATTTTGATACCAGCTCGGGTAATGATTTTCCTGATTCCATGGCTCTTACGAAGTACAAGCTTGTGATTCATTGCGGCGGGTGCACTTTGAATGCTAGGGAAATGCAATATCGCGTCAATGAGTGCATAAGGAATAATGTGCCAATAACAAACTATGGAATGTTGATAGCAAAGGTGAATGGTATTCTTGATAGGGCGATTGCGTCTGTGGAGCGAGAATAGAAATCTAACAGGAGAGTGTACTTATGAGAAAATTCAATATAATACTGGCTAGTGCTTCACCAAGAAGACAGGAACTGCTGCATCTAATTATGGACGATTTTGGAATCGCGGTACCAGATGTTGATGAGCGCGCAATAGAGGATAGCAATCGACACCTTGGCGTAAAGAAACTATCATCGATTCTGGCGTTAGAGAAGGCCAGAAAGGTCTATGAGGGTTTATCTCCCGAAAAAAAGGACGAAACAATAGTAATAGGCGCAGATACCTCAGTAATTCTCGACGATGAAATTATGGGAAAGCCAGGCGATATTGAAGAGGCAAGACAAATGCTGACAAAGCTTTCCGGACATACGCACAGTGTAATAACCGGAGTAGCAATAGTAAGCAGAAATGTTTTCTTCGACTTTTTCGAAGAAAGCCTGGTAGAATTTGGTCCGCTTGATTCATATCAGACGGAATTAATTGAGAAGTACATCCACTCTAATGAGCCCTATGACAAGGCCGGAGGATATGGAATTCAAGGAGGCGGAGCTTTATTGGTTAAAGAAATCAAAGGCGACTACTTTAACGTAATGGGGTTACCAGTATATAAGCTCGCCCGAAAAATAGATGAGTTTATTTAACTCTCTTGAAAGGTGTTAGTTCTAACAAACTTGATTAGTTCGCTCTCCTTCATTGGAGTTTGAAAGAAAGTGCCTTGAAAGATATCGCAACCATACTTTTTAAGAATTGCAAACTCACCTTCCTCGCCAATACCTGTAGCTGATATTCTGATGTCAATTTCATGAAGCAGCGAAACGATGGAAGAAGTAAGCACTCGAAGCGCCGAATCATTCTGAAGATTGTGAGTAAAAAATCCATCAAGTTTTACGCACGATACCGGAAGCAAAGGAATGTTATTAAGTGAAGAATAACCACGGCCGAAATTATCCAAAGAGGTTTTGATTCCCAATTTATCGATTCCAGCAAGAACTGGTTTCGCATTCTCGAAAGAAGTTATCAGACACTCCTCAGGAACGTCAAACTCAAGATTTTCAGCAACACACTCGGTAGCGTTGAGAATATCCTTTAAATCTCTAAGTAGAATTCCGCTTCTCAGTTGTACAGAAGACAAATTGACCGTCATAGTCAAGTCAGGATTAATGGCATTCATATGCTTTAATGTGTTAAAGGATTGCTCGAAAGTGAACTTGCCGAGCGCATATATTTCTCCGCATTTCTCAGCAGCTTCAATCATATCTAGAGTTCTAATCTGCCCATGATCTGGATGAATCCAACGAAGAAAAGCCTCAACGCCAATTAGCTTTCTCTCACTTGAGAAGCGAGGCTGGTATACCATAAATATCTGTCCATCTTTGAACGCGATATTGAATATCTCACGAAGTTCTTCAATAGAAAGATGAGATAGGAAAGTATCAATTCTATTCTTGGCACGGTATTGCTGAATTTGATTTCCGCCCGAACTTACTGCCGTGCTCATAGCGGATTCAGCAAATCTAAGAAGTTCACCAGGGAATCTGGCATCACGCGGATACTGCGAAATACCGACAGAAGAGGTTAAGGAAATCTCGTTANNGAAGGAAATCTCGTTATTATCAATACGGAAGGACTTGTCAATGGCTAGACGAAGTTTCTCAACATAACTAATCAAATCGTCTTCTGATAGAGAACGCTTGACTACGACAACGAATTCACCACCTGATACTCGGCCAACAAGGGCCGAAGGCTCGGCAGCCTCTCGGAGAATGTGGGCGGTACTTTGAAGAAACAAATCCATGATTGGATGTCCAAGAGAGGTGGTAATTTCAGAGAATCTATCAATAGAAATGTAGATAATTGAGATAGGCGAGTCTGACGCAAAACCGACCTGGCCTCCAAGAGATTGTGAGAAGCTAATGCTATCACCGATGAGGGTATCAATTTGCTCGATTATCATAGCTCTGTTAGGAAGAGTAGTAAGAGGATCGTAGAAAGTGTTGTCTTTCAGATTCTTTCTTGGGGAGTAAGAAAGCTCTTCGCTTTCTACAAGATTTATAGAAAGATCTGAGCGGACAAGATTATCATTAACGCTCCTCTTTTCTTCTTGAAGAGTAAGGTTTTGAGTTCTGGCATCTTGATATATTCGCTTCAAGGACTTCAAATCCTTGTGTGTTTTGAGTTGGATACGCAAAATTAAAGAAGTGATAATTACGGCAAGGATACAGCAAAGCATCAAAAAAGGCGAAGATTCATATTTGAATACGACAAGTTCATAAGCAAAAATAGCAACTTGTGTTAGGTTTAACGCGATTGAGTAATAGTATCCGACCTTTCCCATAAGAGCGGCTACGAGAGCACTAAAAAGGATTTGCATGATAGCGGGAACCATCCTCATTGGCAATTGAGGAATGTTGCACATCAAATGGCTCATGAAAAGAAAAAGAATGACGTAACTAATTAATACAGTAAGCGAATAAGCACGAGTCTTGTATAGTGCGGAACCCTTTTTGTACTTGTCGGTTCTATTCATAAGATTTCTCCGTCTATATAGATTTGAAGCATTGCTTGAATACTTCATACTCTTATATTATGACTGTAATATCTGACAAGAGAAAGGCAGATAATTTTACATTTTCGTTAACAAAAGCAATTATTTACAATATTTCCAGTCTTTTACAAAGAAAGAAGCTAAGTTAACTGACGATTCCCACTCAAAATCGTTAATGCTATCGTAGACGGCGCAAGTTGAAAAGCCGCTAGAAGATGCTGTTTGGAGAGCATTCATTAAGTCCTCGAAAACAAGGCACTTCTCTTGACAATTCTCCCCTAGTCTATCCATTGACTCGAGAAAAATCTCCGGACTACTCTTGTCAATTTTATGACCAATATCGTCTAGAGTAACTACATCGTCAAAGAAATGAAGCAGTCCATTATTTAACAGGCCGGCTTCTGCGTTTTTTCGCGAAAGGGCTGTTGCACAAGCAATTCTCATACCAAGCCGCTTGCAATTGGCAATGAAGCTTGCAACTCCAGGCTTGGCCATAATCGTGGAAGAATATGCCTGGCTGATAAGTTGATCCCAGCTATCAATTATTTCCTGAACTGGCATATTGATGTGGTATCTATTTTTGGTGTACTCAGCAGCAGTCCATACGTCAGTGTTCTTAACAAAATCCGTGTAGTCCTTCGTAACCTTATGTCCTTTAGCCTCAAGAAAAACCTTGTCCACATCGCCCCATGCTGACATAGAATCAAGAATAGTGCCGTCCAAATCAAAAATAAGCGAAGAAAACCGCTCCGAAAGAATCTCCGAAGCGGGTAAAATTTTCTTTGAATGAATTGAATCTAAGCCATAAGAGCTAATGTTAGTCATTCGATTCCTCACTATATAAGTTATTAATTAGTCAAGGAAATCAAGCTTAGCAGAAATCTCCTCTACAATAGGAGCTTTTCTCTCGTTGAAAATTACCTTGTTGTTATCGATTAAATTGTTGCCATGAGCGTCGATAGAAACAATTAGAGGACCGAACTCCTTAACCTTCATCTTCCACATAGCCTCAGGCATTCCAAGGTCAAGCCACTCAACGCCGTCAACTTTCTCAACCTCACATGCCGCAACAACAGCGCATCCACCAGGAAAGATAGTGTGAATAGCCTTGTTGTCCTTACAGCCTTGAGTAGTCTTAGGGCCCATGCCGCCTTTTCCAACAATAACCTTAACGCCTGTTTCCTTAAGGAACTCAGCCTCACACTCTTCCATTCTCATAGAAGTAGTAGGTCCGATGGATACAACATCGTATGAGCCGTCGTCATTCTTCCTCATGATAGGACCAGCGTGGAATACTGCATTTCCCTTCAAGTCTACAGGGCACTGCTTGCCTTGCTTGATTACTCTCATATGTACGTCATCTCTACCAGTAGTTAAGTCTCCTGTTAGAAAAATTACATCACCGATATTAAGTTTCTCAATATCTGCATCACTCAGTGGAGTAGTTAAATGGTATGTGCTCATAGTGTAACTCCTTTATGTGTCAAGAAATCGTATGTGAAGTCAGGGTTAATCTTGATGCAAGAACGTCTGTGTGCCCAACAAGCAGTAGAAATACCTACAGCAAGAGTAGCAGGGTGACGAGCAGCTTGCTCAATGTTAACGCCCATAACAGATAGCTTTCCGCGAAGTCCACCAGGTCCAAGACCAACCTTGTTCAAGCCATCCTCGAGCTCCTTCTCCATCATAGCGCCACGTGGATTCTCGTTATGAGAACCAACAGGACGAAGCAACGCCTTCTTTGATAACTTAGCAGCTACCTCAGCAGAACCTGCAATACCAATACCTACTAAGCATGGAGGGCAAGCATTAACACCATAAGATGTCATTTGATCGAAAACAGTCTTAACAATTCCTGCATATCCTTCAAGTGGCATCAGAACCTTAGCCATTCCAGGTAGTGAGCATCCGCCGCCTGCCATATAGAAATATACTTCAATATCGTCTCTATCAGGAACAATCTCCCAATCAATCCAAGGAACTCTAACGCCAACATTGTTACCAGTATTCTTCTCGTCTTTNNACTTGAACCGCATTGTGTCTTAAAGGTGCATCATTTGTAGCCTTCAATACTGACTCAACTAGAGCTTCGTGTAGAAGATTCATATAAGGATAATTCGTTCCAACCTTTACGAAAAATTGAACTATGCCTGTATCTTGGCAAGATGGGCGCTTAAGCTTGTCTGCCATTTCCATATTATTGAACATTGCGTCATAAATTGTGGAAGAGAAACCTTCTGTCTCTACCTCTCGCATTTCCTTAAGTTTGTTAAGAACGTCATCTGGAAGATGAGAACTTGAATAACAAATGAAGGAGGAAAGGAGATCGGATAACTTGTTAATTACTTCAGTAGAATTATTAGTTGAATCGCTCATAATATACTCCGTTTTCATTGATTTTCCCCACAATTATATAGCACCTAATGCTATAATCAAAGAGAATTTTCTGACATTTTACTACTCTCGTCAGATTGACATGGAGAGACCTATGAACATAGCTTTTTTTATGCAACCTAAAGCATTAGTAGCATATATTTACAACGACTTCTCGCTAAGACAGGTGCTTGAGAAGATGAATCATTATCATTACTCAGCAGTACCAGTTATCGATAGAGAAGGAAGATACAAGGGAACAGTAAGCGAAGGCGACCTTCTTTGGTATATTGTTCAAGGTGAGGGAGGCGAGCCTCATACTAGGAAGATTGAAGAGCTCGAAGATATTTATCTTGATTCGCTTAATCTTTCTTCTGAGAAGAACAGCCCAGTATCAATTACGGCATCAATCGACGAACTTCTCTCTCAGGCGATGAATCAGAACTTCATCCCTATTGTTGACGACAGGGGTTTGTTTATTGGCATAGTAACTAGAAAGAAGGTTATGGAATACTTCTATACAAACGTTACTCCGGCAAAAGCAATCGAAGATGATACTGCTAAAATAGTGGACTAATCTGAAATATATTGAAGTTAATTAATAACAGAAACCAGCCCGTAAAAGGACTGGTTTCTTTGTGTCTTAAGTCAGACGTAATATGGAGCCTCCAACCAGATTTGAACTGGTGACCTCATCCTTACCATGGATGCGCTCTACCTACTGAGCTATGGAGGCGTGCTTATTGTTAGAAAAGTATAGCACATAGACTTTTTGTTGTGTAGTAATTTTTGACAAAGAAAACGGGTGAGATAATCTCACCCGTAACTTATTATCAACAATGAAATGATTAAGCCTTCAAACGAGCCTCAAGCTCATCAAGTTGCTTCATAAGCTCCTTAGGAAGCTTATGTCCGTAATTATTGTAGTGCTCACGGATAGATACAGCCTCGTTAAGCCACTCAGAATTGTCAACCTTGAGAAGAGTTTCCATATCCGCATCTGTAACGCCATCAAGACCAGCACGGTCAATAGCATTAGGTGTAGGAAGATATCCGATAGGTGTCTTAACAGCTTCACCTGCACCATCGCATCTCTCGCAAACCCACTTCAATACGCGGCTGTTCTCGCCATAGCCAGGCCATAGCCACTTGCCATCATCTGACTTACGGAACCAGTTAACATAGAAAATCTTAGGAAGCTTATCTGCTGTTGTCTTAGTTCCGATATCAAGCCAATGCTGCAAGTAATCACATACATGATATCCAATGAATGGAAGCATAGCGAATGGATCACGACGAACCTGTCCAACCTTATCGGAGATAACAGCTGCTGTAATCTCAGAACCCATGATAGAGCCCATGAAAATACCGTGATTCCAATCAAAGCTCTCATGTACTAGAGGGATAGTTGTCTTACGACGACCACCAACAAGAATAGCATCAACTGCTACGCCGTTTGGATCTTCCCAATCAGGAGCGATAACAGGGCACTGACTAGCTGGAGCAGTGAAACGTGCATTCTTATGAGCTGCTTCAACTCCTGACTCTGGAGTCCAATCCTTACCAGTCCAGTCGATTAGATGTGAAGGAGCATCATATCCAATGTCTTCCCACCAAATATCGCCATCGTCAGTAAGAGCACAGTTTGTAAAGATAGTGTTCTTCTGAGCGCTTAACATAGCGTTTGGATTTGATTCCATAGATGTTCCAGGAGCAACACCAAAGAAACCTGCCTCAGGGTTGATAGCGTGTAGACGTCCATCAGCACCGAACTTCATCCATGCGATATCGTCTCCAACTGTCTCAACCTTCCAACCTGGAATAGTAGGAACAAGCATTGCGAGGTTTGTCTTTCCACAAGCAGATGGGAAAGCTCCGCAAATGTGCTTAACGTTGCCCTTTGGATCAGTTAACTTCAAGATAAGCATATGCTCAGCAAGCCAACCCTCTTCACGAGCCATAACTGATGCGATACGAAGCGCAAAGCACTTCTTGCCTAGCAATGCATTTCCGCCGTAACCAGAACCAAATGACCAAATTTCCTTTGTTTCTGGGAAATGAGAAATGTACTTCTTATCCATTGGAGCGCAAGGCCATGAACTGTCAGCCTCACCTGGCTTCAAAGGAGCACCAACTGAGTGTAGGCAAGGAATAAATTCGCCGTCAGCTCCAAGTTGCTCGAGAACCTTCGTACCAGTACGAGTCATAATGTCCATGTTAACTACAACGTAAGCAGAATCTGTGATCTCAACACCTATCTTAGAGATAGGTGAACCAACAGGACCCATCGAGAAAGGAATAACATACATTGTACGTCCTTCCATACATCCTTCATAAAGATCCTTCATTGTCTTCTTCAATTCAACTGGGTCAATCCAGTTATTTGTTGGACCAGCATCTTCTGCTGATACAGAAGCAATATATGTACGTCCTTCAACACGAGCAACGTCGGATGCATCACTTCTAAAAAGATAGCAACCAGGACGCTTCTCCTGATTAAGCTTAATTGCCATTCCTTGCTTCTCAGTGAGGTCTAAAAGACTCTGCTTCTCTTCCTCTGTTCCTGTAACCCAATGAATGGAATCAGGTTTGCATAATGCTGCAATCTCATCAACCCAAGCTTGCAATTTTTTGTTTTGTGTCATATTGCATTCTCCCTTCCTATTGTTTGCAAATTTTGTATGTTCGGGGAATAAAAACTAGATAAACCGCAATAACCCGAAAACATTTGTATGCTACCACAAAAGTCTTTTCAAAACAACTGTCCACCGCTCGAGAACAAGTGGCAAAAATGCATAATCTGATGCATTTTTTCGAAAAGCAAGCTATATCAAAAAAGCGAAAATCATGTCGCTTGTAAGTACGGTCAAACTCGCTGCACATGCAACAACAAGAAGGTTTTTACCCTTATATGCCAATATTAAAGCAGCAATCAATCCCAGTGTGGCGGAGACCATATTTGATGTAGCAAACAGGATGGACGGGATAGTCATTGCTGAAAGGATTGCATATGGCAAGTATTCGAAAAAACGCTTGACTCGAGCGTTCTCGATCTTACGCCTGAAGAGAACAAAAGGAAGCATCCTAAGCAGATATGTTACTAGTACCATTACTATCAAAAGAGGGAAGAAAAGCCTGTTATCCATGCGTTTCCTCCTTCGATGACTCGGTCGAGTTAGCATCCTTGAAGGCGAATACTCCAAAGAGAGTTGCGAGAACAGCGCTTATGATATAAGCGAAGCCACTAGAAATATTTTGGAAAATTGGAGCAAATTTAAAAATGCAAGATAAAACAACAGAAATTGCACAAACTATCGCGATTGGTGGACTCTTTTTGACTTCAGGTATTACAATAGCGATGAACATTCCAAAAATTCCAATAGCTAAAGCGTTTGTAATATACTCCGGCAAGAAACTTTCGCCAATAGCCCCTAAAATTGTTCCACTCGTCCATCCAATGAAAGGGAGCGCAATTAATCCTGCAAGAAAACGTGGACCAACTGAGTTTTTGGTTCCCATAGCTACTCCAAATATCTCATCTGTAATTCCTGCAGACAGAAAAAAACGGAGAAGAAAAGGGAACTTCTTGTCAATCTTTTGTGATAGAGATATTGCCATTAAGGAATAGCGTATATTAATTACAAATTGTGAAATAGCCATCTCGATTAGGCTACCTGAAGCTGCCATAATGCCAACCCCGGCTACCTGACCAGCCGAAGTAAGGTTTGTCATCGACAGAATAGCGGCTTGCCAAATTGAAAGTCCGGACAATATAGCAATAATTCCAAAAGAAAAAGATACTGAGAAATAACCTAGGGAAATTGGAATACCAGCTTTGATTCCATCGAGAAAACTATCCTTCTTGTTTGCCATAAGTAGAAATAATCTCGCTTTGTGATAGATAAAAGTCAAAGGAATCAGGTCTTGACACCTCGCTAATAGTAGAAGCTTGCTCGTCTAGCAGATACAAAGAGTTTCCAATTACAACGTATTTTACTAAGGTTGGTGTACTGAAGCTTGTACCATCAGACTCAGCAGAAGAGACAGTCGATCTAACAATATAAAGCATGTCGTCGTTAATCATGAAGTACTCATCAATGAAAGAACCTTCAGACATAGGGATCGTAATGGTTGCAGATGTATATTGCCCATCGTCGGATTGCATTACTACAATAGAACACGGATTGCCTGATGGGGTTTCAGCTTCCGAGCTTGTATATGTCACTTCGCTGTTGCTGTCACTAAGAAATTCGAAGTAGTTTGTTCGGTATTCAGAAATTGTATTCATTACATCAGTGTAAGAAGGAAGATTGACGTTTGTTGCCGCAGGAGCTGGGTCCATGCAAGCAGTGAGCGCTACAATATTCGTTAAGATGGCTATCGTTAAAACCACTCTAGCTACTAGGTTTAAGGATGTTGTAGGATTCGAAAAATAGCGCTTCATATAATCCCTCCTAAATATCAAATAAATAATATGGAGATTATAGCACAAGACTTCTATTCTTGTTGACAATTATTATTAAAGCAAGTAAAATTGGTGAGCGTATTGGCTTATAAGGCTTTTCACGTCGATATCTACTAGGAGAAGTCGCCTAGCCTGGTCGAGGGCGCACGACTGGAAATCGTGTAAACCCCAAAAGGGTTTCGAGAGTTCGAATCTCTCCTTCTCCGCCATATAAGGACGTCAGCTTTGATACGAAGCTGGCGTTTTTATTTTGCACACCCCAGCCGTCAAAGGTCTTGATAGCAATGATTTATGATGGCATTTTTGTTTTCTGCCGTTTGTCGAGTGCGGATGAAAATACCCATCAACGGAGCGGCAAGGCGGAAATTGCCATGCACTCAACAAACGGGTACTCGAAGGGTGTTCACTCAGCAAACGGGAACAAAGCAAATTTGAACACCGTGTTCACTCGACAAACGGGAGGGTTGTACCTTGTCCGTCGCCGTATCGTCTACACCTTCTGAATGGAAAAACCCAAATTTTCAGCAGTGCACACAGCTTTTCAAATATGATTATTTGTGGAGGCTGAGGCGAAATATTCCGCAGAATCCACTGGCTCGATAGGATAGGCTGAATGTCTTTGCTGATTTTACGAACGTGGGAACATATCCATAGCCTTTTCCGTTGTTTAGTCGTTTGTGGAAACATATCCATAAAACTGAAAGTTTCGCATTCTTACAAATACCAATAAGAATGCATTCCACACAAATATGTTTTAGAATTTGGGGGCATTTGCTTTATTGCGTTGTAAACATTTAAATAATCNNAAGTCCATTGTCTGGCGGTGCATCAGCCGATTGGAAACTACCGGTCTATTCTGTGATGCTCGAACCGTTCCGGAGAGTGAGATCGAGCAGGTCCTGATGTGCGCAATCAATGATACTCTGGGCAAAAAGGATGATTTCCTTTCCATCCTGCAACACAACATTGAAACCGTACTGAGTCGAGGAAGCGACAAGACGCTGGCGGACATCAACAATCGGCTAGAAGAACTCCAGGCAGAGCTGTTGAAGCTCGCCATCTCCAAATCCGACTACGAGGACGTTGCTGAAGAGATCTATCGCCTTCGCGAAGAGAAGCAAAAAGCACAGGCTGAGAGCGCCGGACGAGATGATACAAGGAAGCGGATGATGGATATGAAAGCATTTCTGCGAAAACAGGACGATGCTGTCACGGCGTTTGACGAGGCTTTGGTTCGGCGGCTGATCGAAAAGATTACGGTCTACGAGGGACGATTTGCTGTGGTTTTTCGGTCAGGGGTGATGGTGGAAGTTCCCTCATGACCAATAATCATTTTTCTCAATTACAGCTTCTGAAAGACGAGCGTAAATACCGTCCTGTCACCACCGCCAAGGCCAGATCCTCCGGCAACAGTTGTTGTCATCGTACATAGTGTCCATCCGTTAGCTGCGTACTTGTTGAGAGTGTTATCAAGTAACACCAAATTTTTCGCATCATGACCAATGAATTTTTCTTTCAGGGTTACCTGTTCGCTTTTATATTGCATAATTTTAACTCCTTTGGGTAATTATTTTTTCTGACATTTTTCAATCACTATAGTATCTTCTAAAGGCTTAGATAGAATAATGGATTCAATTGTTCTTTATTGCTTTAGAATATATACTTACAACATACTAGAACCATTACTCGCAATTTGCAACTAAAATGGAATATTTTTGTTTAAAGTGCGACCCGCGTCCATTCTGATCACTCAATCTATCGAATCATCCTTTGTCGTCTCGTCAATCACTTGCGTCGCTTTTCCACTATGCTTGACGAACTGAATAAAAAATTGTGGAACTATCACTAAAGTAATCAACAAAATTCGCTCGCATGATTGGTTTGCAGCAGTTGATTCCAAAATTACCTAAAAATGATTTATTTTTCGTATACGGTAGAAATGACTGTCTATATCCGAATTTTATCCAAAAGGCAACTTCGTTTAGGCGGTGAAATTCCATATTGCGTCGCTAAAGTTGTAACCAAAACATCTTCTCCGCTACCGGGTCTTATAGCGGGACCGGTAATTATCTCGATTTGTTTAAACAAATCAGGTTTGATACTGAGATCAAAATGGTCGATTTTCAGATTGGGGCACATACGTATTTTACTATTGTATTCTTGCATGTTTATCCGTATCCCATTTTCTCTATTAGGTAGGGGCGGTAAGATAAATAGCTTATATCTACACTCTTTTTGAAATTCCCAATGCTTACTCTTGCATGAGAAACTTTTTGGGTTAAAGGAAATTCCATTAGGATCTTCGACCTTAATAAGAAGATCATTGGGTTCATCAGAATATTTTATTGCCGAAAAAAACATATCTGAATCTGCTGGAAAAACAAAATAATCCTCTCTGTCAAATGGTGGCGGAACATAAGTTTTTCCGCCAACACCATCATCATATTGCTGAAATGGGAATACTGGTAAACCAATTCTTACACCTTTCATAGAATCCGAATACATTTTCCACATTGGTATGCTTTCTCGAACCTCATGAGTCCAACAACTTACAAAACAATACTTCCCATATTCCTTTTCTTCTGCTGACATTATTTCTTGCAAATCATCAACACATCGAAAAGAATTGAAGCGAATTGTTCGGTTCTTTAGTATTAGTGCGAGGGTAGGAATGGATGTATAGTGGTACACAAACGCTGGTTGCATAATATCTCCTAACTCTTAAAACCAATAGTATTTATCTCGACGAGGAAAAACAATTACCTTCAAATACGTTCTCACTTATTAATCCAATCCAAGCAAACTCCAAGCATTGTGATACTGCTCTAGATCGTAAGCATTTAATTTGAACGTCCTCATATCTGTTTCTGGATGCATAGCTCCGTCTTTTCTTCAGGAAACTTTGAAAGACAAGCGGTGTTCACATTAAACATATAGTTATTAAAAGATACCGAAGGTTCATTCAAGTGAGCAAAAAATTCACGCCGAACAACTTGAAATCCATCAAAATCAAAGGATTCACCCATCTCCAATAATTCATCGTTTTTAGAAAGCACGGGTGCACTGTCCGATGTTGTGGGTTCGACGGGCTGAGATTTATTCCACATACCCTGTATCTGCTGTTCTTTGTTTTCATTCATGACCGACCTCCTGTGGTGTGACTCCTCTCAATTCGTGCTTGATGTATTGTTTCAACTCTTCAAAACCTGTCACAGCTATCTTTTTCCCGGTTTTAAATAGCTGCCCCTCTAAGCGAAGTTTCCAATCATTTTCACTTTGGTTTTCAATAACAGTAAGTAACTGCTCATGCAGATAATATTGTTTACCAAATGAAGATGCCCAGCCCTCCGGGATTGCACGAATTCTTTTGCCATATGGTGTCAATGGCTGGATGGAAACATTTCCTTTTTCAGTTGATTCATTTGCAGTCAAGACATAAGGCCTGAATAATGCTTCGGAGTCAGCGATATCAAAAATATATGCCAATTCCTTGTCCTGCTCATATAGGGAACCAATGATTCTGTATTTGCAGTCTGTGTTCCAACCAAACAGTGAAAATAGCGTATTGCTGAACGCAGCTGATGATATATCACGAGGGTAATAGTTCGCATAAGAAACCTTAGATATCATTACAGCGTTTCGATTCTTCTTATCAGTAGGGCGAACTGCAAATTTTCTTTCAATGGGATTAACAAGCAATTCTATATAATTTTTTTCACCAAACTTTCGTACACACTCCGTACTAAACTTGATTTTCTTATCTCCAAAAGTCACGGTCGGTCGACGGTTGGAACCAAAAAATTCAGAGCGGGTGATTTCAAAGCCACGCAAGTCGAAATCTCCGGCTCCCACTTCAAGTTGGTAGTATTCTTCCGTTTCGATAGGGGCTGACCCTTGCTCGGTGTCGAGTATAAGATAAACGCTATTAGCAGCCCCCAAAAAATCGGATTCTTTAAACCCCGCCCACCGAGGATTTATAGTTACAAAACCTTTGAAGATACCACTGTCAATAACTCGAAGCTCTGGTAAGATGGACTTGTTTCCAAACTTTGCATTATCAAGCATTCGTTGAACTGCGATGAAATCGTCTCTCGTTATGATCGCTCTGTGATGC
>MTKZ01023795.1_pt1 | contig 26464 bp, 22 predicted proteins | sample 1042781 | NCBI WGS metagenome assembly MTKZ01 (sample SAMN06212207, study PRJNA360539) | anaerobic digester metagenome | biome: Wastewater treatment plant; material: sludge; isolation source: anaerobic digester fed with sludge from wastewater treatment plant | place: Denmark: WWTP Viborg ... | reverse complement strand
CTGAGAACATCGGCTCGCACGAGCCGGGCATACGACGCCCAGACGCTAACGCCGATGACGATGATCGTCGTCTTCAGGCTGGGAGAGAAGACAGCAGAGAGCGTCACAAGCAGCACCAGAAGCGGGAACGCCATCAGTGTGTCAACGATACGGGAGAGCACGGTGTCGATCGCGCCGCCGAAGAAGCCAGCGGTTGCTCCCACTGCGACGCCGATGACGACCGAGATGAGGGTTGATAGCAGTCCGACCAGCAGAGCGACCCGCGTCCCATAGATCGTACGACTCAGCACATCGCGGCCGATTCCGTCGAATCCGAGCGGGTGCGACCACGACGGCGCCTCGCCCATCCGGGAAGTATCGACCTTCTCCGGAGAGTACGGCGCCAGGACTGGCGCAAAAATGGCAATCAGGATCAGCAGGAGGATGAGGAATGTCCCGGCCAGACCCGGTCGATAGCGCTTGAACCGCCGCCACGAGCGCGACAGCTCCGACTGTCGCCCCCGGCCGCGGTCCGACGCCGAAGCACTCTCCGCCAGTGACCCTTCCGTTGGCCTCATGACCATGCGCGGCCCCTCCGGCGCATCCCGCCATTTCACTCCGCGTTAGCGAATGCGAATGCGCGGGTCCACGTACGCGTACATCAGGTCGGTCAGGATGTTCATCACCACAACGACGAGGCTCGAGATCAATACGATCGCCTGAATAACCTGGTAATCGAGCCGGAAGACCGAGTCAATGAACAACCGACCCAACCCAGGCATACCGAAGACCGTCTCGACGACGATCGTGCCGCTGAGCATAAAGGCCAGTCGCAGGCCCAGGACGGTGATAACCGGCAGCAGGGCGTTGCGCACCACGTGTCGCAGGACGATGACGAACTCGGACAGCCCCTTGGACCGCGCCGTCGTCACATAATCCTGGCGCAGAATCTCCAGTGTCGCGCCACGTGTCAGCCGTGCCAGCAACGCCGTTTCCTGCGCTGAAAGGACCGCGACTGGCAGGATGAAGTTCTTCCAGCTCTGGGTGCCATTCGGTGGCAGCCAGCCCAGCTTCAATGAAAACAGAATGATCAGCATCAGCGAAATCCAGAAGGACGGCAGCGCTACGCCCAGCGTCGAACCGACGGCGGCGACATAGTCGAAGATCGAGTTCCGTCGAATCGCAGCCAGGATGCCCACTGGAATAGCGATAATCGTGGACAGCAAGAACGACGCCGCGTTCAGCTTGATGGTTACCCCGGCAGCCTGGCGCACCATCGTGCTGACCGGCACGCTCGTGCGCACAACCGACTTCCCGAAGTCGCCCCGCGCGATGTTGCCGGCCCAGGTGAAGTACTGCTCGTACCACGGCCGATCGAGGCCCCACTTGTGCTTGATCTGATCGATCTGCTCCTGGGAGACACGCGCCTGTCCGACCATCACATCAATCGGATTTCCTGGCGCGATCTGCATAATGCCGAACGTTACGATGCTGACCAGAAAGATCACCAGCAGGCCGTGAAGCGAGCGGCGTATCAGGTAGGCGACCATCGCGCAACCTCACTGCTCATCAGAGAATAGGTCGGTCGCTGCGATCCCGGCCGGCAGAGTCCGGCCGGAACCGAGCGCCGTCGCCACGATTACGCCTTGGAGCTATCCAACGACTCATCGATCCAGAACTTGTACACGTTCGCGTAGAAGTAGTTCGAGTTATTGGCGTGCTCCGGCCGCCCCTGGATGCGCTTGTTCCAGACGCCGATGTCCTCCCAGAACATGATGTAGAGGAAAGGAACGTCTTCCGCGATTATCGCCTGGATCTCTTTGTATATGCGCTGTCGCTCAGTCGGATCGACCGTGTGGACGCCGTCATCGAGGAGCTTGTCCATCTCCGGGTTGCGGTAGCTGGAGAAGTTCCGCGACGCGTCGGAGCGCAGGGTCGTGCGGGCGTCCGGCTCGGAGACGCCGTAGGTCCAGTTGAACAACGACGCGTCAAGGGTCCCCTTCGGCAGCCCATCGAGAATTGTGGCAACCGGCTTCTCGTCGATCTGCATGTCGATACCGATCGCCTTCAGATCCTGCTGAACAACCTCTGCCTCTGGTCGTCGCCGCTGGTCGCCGGTAATGACGGTACAGGTGAAGGTGAGCTTGACGCCGTTCTTTTCGCGAATGCCATCCGAGCCGGGCGCGTAGCCGGCGTCGTCCAGCAGCTTCTTGGCCGCGTCCGGATTGTGGTCGTACTTCGTCACGTCGGGGTTGTAAAAGAACACAACCGCTGGCGACAGGTTTGCGGTCGCCTTGACGGCCAATCCTTTCTCCAGATCATTGATCAGTCGATCACGGTCAATCGCCGTCATCATCGCCTGGCGCACAACCTTGTCGGAAAGCGACGGCTTCTGGTTGTTGAGTGGGAAGTGATTCACCGCCGTGCCGGCCGCACGGTTGACGTCGAACTTCGCCTCCTGAATGAACTTGAGGTTGTCCTCTGCCTGGACCGGCCAGACGGCGAAGTCGGACTTGCCAGTACGTAGCGCAATCGCCCGCACCGATCCCTCCGGGACGACCTCCTCGCGGTAGGTGTCGATATTGGCTCGACCGCCCCAGTAGTTGTCATACGCTTCGAGAGTCGTCTGCTCGGCTGCGACCCATTCCTTCAGCTTGAATGGCCCAGTGCCAGTCGCCTGGCTGGTGTAGTTATCCTTGCCGGTCTTGCTCTGGATATGTTCGGGCACCAGCATCATGGCCGGCATCACGCCAGCCAGGAACGCGGCATTGACCTTGGTCATATTGATGACTATTGTCGTGTCGTCCGGCGTCTCGACGTCACCAACTTCCGCGAAGTCAGAGCCCATCACCGCTGCATTCGCCGGATCCTTGTACCAATCGACGTTGTACTTGGCATCCTTGGACGTGAGCGGCTGGCCATCCTGCCAGGTGACACCGGAGTGCATCTTGAAGGTGTATTTTGTGCCGTCCGGCGCGGCCTCGTAGCTCTCGGCCAGGATCGGAACGATCTGGTAGTCATAATCGAGGTCGATCAGTGGCTCGTGGATTGCTCGGATCATGACATAGTGGACGGTCGGTCCCTGGTCGTCGGGGTGCAGCGAGGCGATTTCCTGATGGCCCTGGACGACCATCGTGCCGCCCTTGATCGGGGTTCCGGCGCCGCCGCCCGCCTCAGGACTGGCGCTGGTCGTCGGGGACGCGCTCCCTCCGCCGCCTCCGGTGCCGGTCGTCGGCACGACCCCCTGGGTGGCGGTCGGTCGCGCTTCGCTCGGGGTCGAGGTTGCCGCTTTCTCGTTACTGCTTCCGCCACACGCCGCCAATAGCGACGCCACCACCGGGACACTGACCGTGATCACGGCGCCCCGTTTGAGTACATCACGCCGGCTGACGGGCACGCCGTTACTGAGAATGCCCTGTAGCCGAGACATCGTGTCCATGTCGAGCACCCTTCCCTACACACCACACCACGACGACGAGCCACGGTGGGCGCGACTAATCACGCCGGAGCAAACTATGACCGGATCGCCATTCGCCCGACGGCGAACCACCGAGCATTGGACGACTTTGTGCGTCCCGTGGATCACACAATAGCGTATGACACCGCCGGCCACAATACTGCACTGGTCTTTCTACCTTCGCCCCCATGGTCGGGCAGCCAGCCAGCGACCGTCATGACTGCTCTGGCAAGAATTCTGCTACCGTACTTACACCATCGACAATCACAGCGGAGGAAGATGCGAGATGTGCTACACGGACGACGCCCGACCACCACTGCCGCCAGTCTCTGGCGGGAGCATCGCCGCTAGCGGCGACCTGACGCTTGAGGCAAGCGACGGCAACCGGTTCATGGCCTACGCAGCCCAGGCAGCCCAGCCGGACGGCGCGGGCGTCGTGATCCTGCCGGATGTCCGCGGGCTCTTCGTGTTCTACAAGGAGCTTGCCGACCAGTTCGCGACCGCCGGAATCCACGCGGTCGCCTTCGACTACTTCGGCCGCACCGCCGAGACTGACAATCGCGACGAGGGCTTCGCCTTCCGCCCGCACGTCGAGCAAACGACGCCAGAGGGCGTCGACGCCGACGTAGCAGCAGCAATCGCGCACGTCAGGTCGCCGGACGGTGGGGCAGCCGAGCGGGTCTTCACTGTCGGATTCTGCTTCGGCGGGGCCGCCTCGTGGCGTCAATCGGCTACTCAGCCCGGTTTGGCCGGCGCAATCGGGTTCTACGGCGTGCCGGAGCGCGTCCGACCGTACCTCGACCGGATGGCCGCGCCACTGTTGCTGCTGGTGGCCGGGGCCGACTTCACGCCGGTTGAGGAGTTCGAGCGCTTCGACGGCGAGCTGAGCGAGGCCGGCGTGCCGCACACGATGGTCGTCTACGATGGCGCGCCGCACTCCTTCTTCGACCGCACGTTCCACGAGCACGCCGCCGCCTGCGAGGACGCCTGGAAGCAGATACTCGGCTTCATCGGCGATCCGCCAACGCGCGGGTGAGCACGGTGGGTAAACTCCACCGGTAGAATCCATCGCACCCGTGGGCGACTGGCCCCGTGGGCTGCGGCGCTGATCGATCCTCCTGAATTCGCGATTGCGCCCATCGGCGCATTGCGGTCCGGCCACGCCTGGGTGGGACGGCTGGCGTGTTCGGCGCGCTACATGCATGACTGCTGGCGCTGGACGGCACATCGGCGCGATCGCAGCGTGACACAATGGCGTCTGAGTGATTCATGATAATTGGGATTCAGTACGTCGAGCGATTGGCCACGCAACGGCCGAGTGGGGGTGGCTATGGCGAAGTTCAGGGATCAGGCGAAGCTCGATCCGTCTCAGATCGAGGACCGGCGCGGCGGTAGTATTCCGCGCGGTGCCGCAGTCGGCGGCGTTGGCGGCGGTCTCGGGCTGATCATCCTCATCGTCGTCATGCTGTTGGGCGGCAACCCGCTCGACAGCAACACCGGCATCCAGCCGCAGCAGGCGCCGGCCGGCCAGTCGGCACAGCAGCGCACCGTCGCGGCAGAGTGCCAGACCGGCGCGGATGCTAACGCACAGCGCGACTGCCAGATCGTCGGCTACGTGAACAGTATCCAGGCCTACTGGAATCAGGAGTTGCCGAAGTACGGGCTCGACTACACGCAGTCGAAGACCGTCCTCTTCTCGCAGGCGACCCAGACCGGCTGCGGCTACGCCAGCTCGGAGGTGGGGCCGTTCTACTGCCCGACTGACAAGCAGGTCTACCTCGACCTCGGGTTCTTCGACGACCTGCGGACGAAGTTCGGCGCGCAGGGCGGGCCGTTCGCCGAGGCGTACGTGCTAGCCCACGAGTACGGCCACCACATCCAGGACATCGAGGGCATCCTCGGCCGATCGCAGCAGGACCGCCAGGGGCCGCAGAGCGCGGCAGTCCGGACGGAGCTGCAGGCCGACTGCTACGCGGGAGTCTGGGCGCAGAACGCCGCGGCAACTGGCTACCTCGAACCGCTGACCGACGCCGACATCCGCACCGGCCTCGATGCCGCCGCCGCCGTCGGCGACGACCGCATTCAGAAGGAGTTCCAGGGTCGCGTCAACCCCGAGACCTGGACCCACGGCTCCGCCCAGCAACGCCAGACCTGGTTCATGAACGGCTACAAGACCGGCGACCCGACCAAGTGCGACACGTTCAGCGGAGGGATTTGAAGGTAGGAGGCCGGTACCCCCATTTACGGCCAACAAGGAGGCCCACTCCTGAGGAGAGAAGGAAGTTATCGTCCCGGTGGTCCGCCCGGTGATGCAAGACCTAGATCGACTGAAACCAGTGTCGATCCACTGTAACAGCTTCAACCATCTCAGTTGAAAGCCCGAGATCAAGATTCTTCAGCAAGTCGCAGAACTCGTCGCCGTCGATCAGATCAAGAACAGGAGCCCCATCGCGGGTCGCCTCTCTGATCGCGTCGGGCGTAAACGTGCCGGTGGTGATGAATAGACCTTTGTCAGTACGCCCGACCATCGCGCCACGGAAGTCCCTGATAGACCCTGAGCTGACACTTCCACGATAGCGTTTGCATTGGAAGAAGACTTGAAAAGAGAGTAGCGACATTCTGAGCACGCCGATCCCGTCGATACCGCCGTCGCCAGATCTGCCCGTGACTTCTACCTTCGTGAATCCTGATTCTCGCAACACACGCTGACAGAGACGCTCAAAAGCGTTTGGCGACATTGACAAGAGCGCTTCTAGCAGCACATCTTTCCACTCTTGCGGATCAGTGCTCCTGAAGGATTCGTCAGAGGTAACTTCTGTTTCTATCGCGAGATCGTCTATATTCCTCGTTCGACCACGAGTCGATGCTGATGTCTTCTTTCTTGGTGTCCTGGGAGTTGCTCTCACTTTGGCTGGGATCGCCTTTACATCGTCCTTAGTCATATCCCGGCCGGCATCAGTCACCGCCCAAACGCCGCGTTTCACATTGTCGAGCGCGCCACCAGACTTGAGATAGGAGCGAGCCCAATGTAGACCTNNCGCCGACCTCGGTCTGTGGGCCGTTTCCATGCAGGACGGCGAGAAGAGAATCAGACATGGCCTCGGTCTCAGCGACCTTCGTGTAGATCTCGTCTATTGATCCTGAACCGCCGAGAGATCGCAAGGCGAGTAACGTTGGCCACATCAACTCATGATAAGCAGGCACACTCACTGGCTCGTTGTCTTCGCGCATGGTATCCGTCCTTACTCCCCCACCCTTGTATGGTACGAACCCTAAGCGAACACCGAGATGCTATTGGGATGTATTACGCATCAAACGATCGTCCTAGTATAGAAGCGCGACTTCCGGGGCTGATATTAGCCGAGGCTTGTGTCTTCAGTGCGTCCCCCGCTACCCCAGCAGTCGCGCGATCTCGCTCCGGAACACCTCGGCGCGGCCGGGGGTGCGGACGACGAAGCGGATGCGCTGGAGGTCGCTGCCGGCGGCCAGGTGATCGCGAACGGCGGTGATCATCGCCGTGGCGCAGGAGGCGTCTTCCAGACCGCCGACGCCGGTGCCGAGCGCCGGGAGGACGATGCTGCCGTAGTGGTTGGCGTCGCAGAGCGCCAGCGCGCGGCGGGTGGCGGCTTCGACCGTCTGGATGGACGCATAGATCTGTGTCCGATCGGTGAAGCCCATCGCGGCGGCGTGGATGATGGCCCGGGCGGGGGCCGGCATGCTGCCGGCGCTCGTCAGGACTGCGTCGCCGACTTCGATCGGTCCCTGCGCCATCGCCTGCTCCTCGACTTCCTGCCCGGCCGCGCGCTTGAGCGCTCCCGCGACGCCCGAGCCCATCCAGAGCTCGTTATTCGCCGCATTGACATAGACCTCGGCCTGGTGCGTAGCGACATCGGCGATATCACCGACGACGACATCGATCGTGGGCTGCTTTCGCTCCTGCATCTGACGATCCTTCCTTCTATAACCACGTGCCGCGTTGCCCCCGCGTAACGTCGGGGTGGCCCGCTGGGTTCCCTCTATGGCTTCATTCTGTCAGAAAGGGATTGACTTGGTGATCCACCGCCGACATCAACTCGCGCTGGCGATCCTGCTGGCACTATCGCTCGTGCTGGGAGCCTGCGGCAATTCTGGAAAACGTATGCTGGTTCGGCCGACCGGCACGGCAGCGAGCGGGTTCGTTGTGCTCGCGCCACTGACAGCCGGACGAGACCTGTCAGCGCCTGACGGCTGGTATACGGTTCGCATCCCGGCGGACTGGGTCGAGTCGCCGCCGATTGTCGCCGAGCTGTCGGCGCGATCGACTACTGGCGCGGATCCAGTGTCGCTGCGCATCACTCGCGAGTCACTCGACACTATCACGACCGCCCAGGCCTATCTCGAAGCGACCCGGCGCGATATCAACACCCGCTACGAAAACGTGGTCACGATCAGCCTGGGGCCAGTTCGCGCCGGCAATGTCGACGCCATTCGCTGGCTTTATCGGGCGACAGTCGATGGCAAGCCGCGCCTGATCTACCAGCTCTTCGTCGTCCAGGAGGGCACAGGTCTCGTGCTGACCGGTGTTGCCCCGGGCGATGCCGACTTTCACCAGGTCGGCGCGACCTTCGACGCGATCGCGGGGACGCTTTCCTTTGGTCGCGGCTAGCGGTCGGATCGGATCAACCGAGCGCGTCGATCTGCCGGGCCAGATCGAGATCCAGCGTTGTCACCCCGCCGGCCTCGTGGGTCGTGAGGTAGAGAATCACCGTCCGCCAGCGAATGTCGATATCGGGGTGATGATTGGCGGCCTCGGCGAGATCGGCGATGCGGCCGACAAACTCGATCGCTGCGGGAAACGTCGCCCGCTGGAAACGCTTGCGAATTCCGCGGTCCTCGCGTCTCCAGCCGGGCAGCTCGCGATCAATGAGCCGATCTACCTCGGCGCTTGGCAGTGGTTCGCGGGCCATGCTCTCGCTCTCGTCCATCACAGGCTCCTCTCGGTCAACTCACGGCGGCCCGGGATGAAATCGGGCCGATGGTATCCTTCGTTGATGCTGCGACCCGGCGCAGACTATTCATTCTTACCAGACGCACCCTGCGCCACTCAATCGACAGGTTCCTGAGGATGCCGCCACGACGCCCCGTCCCTGACCGGCACTATCGGCGGCTCTCACGCCGCTGGCATAGTCCTACACGCCGGATCGCGCTGGCGCGACTCCGGGCTCGGCGCGAACACGCCGACCGCGTCTCTTCCGTGGCTCGCCTTGCCAGCACACTGACGATCTTCGTGATGTTGCTGCTCCTGCTCGGCGGCGGAGTCGGCGCGGGCGTCGCAATTGCCAGCTGGAGCTACTTTACTGAGGATCTGCCGGCGATCGATCAATTTGAAGCACGTCAATTCGAGACGACCCGCATCTACGACCGCAACTGGACGTTGCTCTACGAGGTCAGCGACCCGGAATATGGCTGGCGCACGTATCTCCCTCTCGCGAAGATCACGAACAATGGCCAGAATATGAACCTGGTCAACGCGACGATCGCAGCCGAGGACGAGCGGTTCTGGACGAACTACGGCGTCGAGCCATTGGCGATTGTGCGTGGCGCATTTATCAATATGACCGGTCGCGGCTCTTCCGGGGGATCGACAATCACCCAACAGCTTGTCCGGCAGCTCTTTCCGGAGAAGATCGGCTTCGAGCGATCCTACGAGCGCAAGATCCGCGAGGCGATCGTCGCGGTTCAGATGACGCAGACGTACTCGAAGGAAGAGATCCTTGAGCTCTATCTGAACACGATCTACTACGGGAACCGCGCCTACGGGAGCGACGCCGCTTCGCAAGCCTATTTCAACAAGCACCCGTGGGAGCTGGACCTGGCCGAGGCATCAATGCTGGCCGGCCTGCCGCAAGCGCCGAGCTACTACGACCCGACCGTCAATATGGAGGCGGCCAAGTCGCGCCAACGGTACGTCCTCGACCAGATGACCAACCAGGGGTACATCACACGCGAGGATGCGGACGCGGCCTGGAACCAGCTGCTCGATCCACAAACCCGCGAAAACCGGTACAACCTCGCCCCTCACTGGGTGAACTTCGTCATCGGCAAGCTCGAGGAACGGTACGGCGCCGAGAAGGTCTACCGCGGGGGGCTGCAGGTGCGGACGACGCTCGACTACACCCTGCAACAGCAGGCCGAGGAGGCCGTGAACGCCCACCTGGCAACGCTGGCGCCATACGACGCGAGCAACGGCGCGCTCGTCGCGATGCTACCGGGCAGTGGCGAGATCGTCGCGATGGTTGGCTCGGCCGATTATACGGACGACGCGATCTCCGGCCAGGTAAACGTCACCGTCTCTGAACGGCAGCCCGGGTCGGCATTCATGCCGATCACCTACGCCGCCGCGTTTGAGTCGGGTTGGTACCCAGGCACCGTGATCCTCGATTACGCCGTGCGCTTCGATACCCCCGGCGCGCCGGAGCCGGAGTATGTCCCGGTCAACGCCGGTGGGGTGATCCATGGCGCGATCAGCGTCCGCAACGCGCTGGCCCGTTCGCTGAACGTGCCAGCAGTGCGGGCGATTGACTACGCGGGGGTGGAGGATACGATCGCTGTTGCCCATCGGGTCGGCATCCGCGACGGGCTCTGGCGTGGAACGGATGTCTATGGGCTGGCGCTGACACTCGGCGGTGGCGAGGTCTCGCCACTGGAGCTAACGAACGCGTACGCGACGTTTGCGAACAATGGTCGCTTTGTTCCATGGACATCGGTGCTTGAGATCCGCGGACCAGACGCCGAGGACTTGCAGCTGTTCGATCCGGCGCGCGCGTGGGCTGGCGCGCGCCAGGTGATTGACCCCGGTCACGCCTACGAGATCACCAGTATCCTCAGCGACGATGCATCTCGCCGGCCGACCTACGGCGCTGGCAATCCGCTGGAGTTCCCCGATCTCGCCCGACCGGTCGCGTCCAAGACAGGCACCAGCGCCGACTGGCGTGACAACTGGACGGTGGGCTATTCGACCGATCTCGTCGTCGGCGTCTGGGTTGGCAACACGGATAACGCGCCGATGCGTCAGATCGACGGAATCGCTGGCGCTGCGCCGATCTTCCACGACTTTCTCGTCCGCGCCCACGATCCCGCGTTCGCGACGACTCTCGCGGGGCCAGATGGCCAGCCAGTCCCGGTCACCTTCGCCCAGCCAGACAATATCGTCGAGATCGATGCCTGCCTGCCCACCGGCAAGCTCCCGATGCCAGGCGTCGGAACCTATCGGGAGATTACGACGACGAAAGACCGGCCGGTCGTTCGTTGTGACCAACTGACAGCGCGCGAGGCAGCCGATCTGCGATTGGCGTTGGCCGACCTGACGGTCAACGGTAGCCGGTATACCCCGGAGGGGATTACCTCGCTGCTCGCCTACGCACAGGCCGTTGGCGGCGGTATCGGCATCCCGGACAACCCGGTGGAGCCGACCCCGACGCCAACGCCAACGCCAACACCGACGCCGACGCCGACCCCGACGCCAACACCGACCCCGACGCCGACACGGCCGCCATCGACACCAACCNNCCCGCCGGGCCAGACGACAACAGTGCCGAATCTCTCTGGCCTCGACAGGGCCGCTGCCACAGCGGCGCTTCGGGCGGCGGGGCTACAGGTTGGGTCGGTCGTCCCCGTGCGCCAGTCCGACCTGCCGCCGGGAGTGAACATCAACACGGTTCAGGTCGGGCAGGTTATCCTGCAATCACCGGTCTGGGGGGTCAGCGTCCCGACCGGGTCGTTCATCAACATTGCTATCCGGGCGGAGTAAGGGTTGCGGTGGACACGACCACATGGCATCTGGCGTTTATTGTCGCGGCGGCCGCAACTGCAGGTTTCGCGTTGGTCATGCAACGGCGGCTGCGGCTGAACTATCCAGGTGACGACTCGAAGCAGATGCGCTCGATGCTCGGCTTCCTGCGTGGCATTGCAATGCTGGCGATGGCGATTCTCGTCCTCGCGGCAGCAAACTTGCTGCGCGTAACGCTGACGTAGGCTGCGGAACGACCATCGTCATGCCAGAGAGTCATAGTAAATTGCGCGTACGAACAGGGAAAACCGGGTGATTCCTAGCGTGGGGGCTTCCGGAATCGCCGAAACCTTGTGATATAGTACACGCGGCTCTGGGGGGCCACGCGAACGCGGTTTTGGGTGGAAAGGACACGGTGACAGTGCTCACCAACTATGCCGTCATCGGGCTATTGCTCTTAACCGCTGCCGCCATGGGAATAGCGCTGCTCATGGTCGGGCGGCTGATCCGCCCCCATCGTCCAAACCCCGCCAAAGAGCTGCCNNGCGTTCGACGCACTCGGCCTGTTCGGCTACATCCAGGCCATCGTCTTTATCAGCCTCCTGCTCGCCGGCCTCGCCTACGAGTGGAAGAAGGGAGCGCTCGAGTGGGTCTGATCGACGACAAGTTCGAGAAAAACGTCCTGACAACTTCGGTGGACTGGCTGTTCAACTGGGGGCGTCGCTCTTCCTTATGGTGGCTACAATTCGGGCTGGCCTGCTGTGCGATCGAGATGATTTCGGCGTCGATGCCGCGATTTGACTTGTCAGAACGCTTCGGCATGCTCTACCGCGCAACGCCTCGCCAGGCGGATCTGATGTTCGTCGCGGGCACGGTCACCAAGAAGATGGCGCCGACAGTTCGCACGCTCTACGACCAGATGGCCGATCCGAAGTGGGTGATCTCGATGGGCTCGTGCGCCAACGTCGGCGGTCCATTCGATACCTACGCCGTCGTCCAGGGGGTCGATCAGGTAGTCCCGGTCGATGTCTACGTCCCGGGCTGCCCTCCCCTGCCGGAGGGTCTGTACTACGGCGTTCTTGAGCTGCAGAACAAGGTCATCAAATACGACACCATCGCCAAGAAGCACGGCGTCGGAGCGGCCGAGCTCGAGCGTGACCAGGATCGCATCGCCGCCCGCGCAGTGATCACCGGAACCGACGCCGCGATCGTCAGCACCAGCACCGGACTGAGTGGGCAACGGCGAACAACCGGGCTCCGTCGCGACTGAATCCAACGGTTCATCCGTCCGCGGGGTTGGCCCTGGGCACGGCCGAGGAGGCAAAGAAACGATGTCTCAGAATCCAGGTTCAGACGCCGGCACACCGCCAGATGCGCAGGAGACGATTCAGCTCCCGACGCTCGATGCGCAGGTCGCTGCCGAGCTTGCCCCGGTAATTGAGCCGGCTCACGATCAGACTGGCGTTCAGGAGATCGACCCCGTCTGGGTCCATAGCGGCTACTGGGGCCCCCTCGATGAAGCACAACATCCAGCGATCGTCGCGCTGCGCGCGCAATTCGGGGATGCTATTGAGGGCGTGACGTTCTTTCGCGACGAAGTGACAGTCCGCGTACGCACCGAACAGTTGCCAGAGATCTGCGTCTTCCTGCGGGACGCGCCGGACCTCAAGTATCAGATGCTCTCGGACCTCACCGCAGTCGACATGCTGAATATACGTTCGGAGCCGCGCTTCGATGTCGTGGTCACGCTCTATTCGATCCCGCGTCGCTGGCGTCTGCGACTGAAGGCAGGAGTCCGCGAAGATCAGCCCTGCCCGACACTGACGACCGTCTACGCCGCGTCCGGCTGGCTGGAGCGTGAGTGTTACGACATGTTCGGGATCGTGTTCGCCGGCCATCCCGACCTGCGCCGGATGTTGCTGCCCGAGGATTGGGACGAGGGGCATCCACTCCGCAAGGACTATCCGATCCGCGGCTACAAGCAGTACGTCCAACCAGGCTTCGTGGGCGCGCCACGCATTCGCGAGACCTCGACGGGGGGCGAGTAGACAGATGATGCAGGAAACCGCCGCCAGCGGGACGATCCAGATCGAGACCGAACGCCAGCTCGGCCAGAATCGGCGCGAGATGGTGCTCAATATGGGCCCGCAACACCCGTCGACCCACGGCGTGCTGCGCGTCGTTGTGACACTGGACGGTGAGACGATCGTCGCGAGCGACCCGCTCATTGGCTATCTCCACCGTGGTGTCGAGAAGATCGGCGAGAACCGTCGGTACTCGCAGTTCACACCCTGGACCGACCGGACCGATTACGTCGCTGCGCCGTTGAACAACCTCGGTTACATCCTGGCCGTTGAGAAGCTCTGCGGTATCGCAGCGCCGGAGCGCGCCCAGTACTGGCGCGTCATCATGGCCGAGCTCAGCCGCATCGCCAGCCACCTCGTCTGGCTCGGCACCCACGCGCTGGACATCGGCGCGTTGTCGATGAGCCTGTATTGCTTCCGCGAGCGCGAGATGATCCTCGATGTCTTCGAGCGATTCTGTGGCGCTCGGCTGACGACGAACATGATGGAGATCGGCGGGTTCTCACGGGAGATTCCGGCCGGCCTGACCGACATGATCGAGGATTTCCTGAAGATCTTCCCCGAGCGACAGCAGGAGTACTCGGACCTCCTCACCCAGAACCCGATCTGGATCACACGCACCCGCGGCATCGGTGTCATTGAGCCAGAGGCAGCAATTTCGTACGGGCTGACCGGCGCTTGCCTCCGCGGCAGCGGCATCAACTACGACATCCGCAAGGCGCAGCCGTATCTGATCTACGATCGTCTCGACTTTGAGGTGCCGATCGGCACACGCGGTGATGTCTACGATCGGTACCTCGTCCGTATGGAGGAGATGCGCCAGTCGCTGCGGATGGTCCGCCAGTGTCTGGACCAGATGCCGACCGATGGCCCGCTGAAGCTGGTCGAATCCAACTACGTCATCCCGCCGCATGCGAACGTTCTTCGCACCGCCGAGGATATGCAGCGGCACTTCGTCTGGGTGATCAAGGGGTTTGAGGCGCCCAAGGGCGAGGTCTATATGGCGATCGAGCAGTCGAAGGGCGAGCTTGGCTATTACATCTATTCAGATGGCTCGAATACGCCCTACCGGCTGCGCTTGCGGACGCCCGATTTCGTCAACCTGCAGGTTCTGCCGTACATGGCCCAGGGGGCGATGCTGGCGGATATGGTGGCGCTGATCGGAACGATTGATATTGTCCTGGGTTCGGTTGATCGCTAGGCGTTGCGGCCGGCCATCGAGAGCGTGAGACTCGGTGCGGCGCGCCGAGGTGAAGTACACTGTGGGGGCTTCCGGAACCGGGTCGTGGTCTCGCGTGAAAGGGACTCTCTCCATGTGGTAACGAGGCTGTGACGCCTCAGAGACGCGACATGGACAGGGCGACAAGCGACGAGGCCAGAGCCAGCGCCAATGGGGTGGCGCTCGCCGGAGCTTAGAGGGGGAAGCGTTTCGGACATGAGCGACCAGCCGCTCTGGATTTCGTTCGTTGTGGGGTTCATCATCCTGAACGTCCTGCTGATCGGCATGGCGTACATGACGTGGGCCGAGCGCAAGTTCATGGCATATATGCAGGATCGTGTCGGCCCCCACCGGACCGGCCCGAATGGCCTGCTCCAGCCAATTGCCGACGCGGTGAAGCTGATCGGCAAGGAAGACCTGATCCCGAAGTTCGCGGACAAGCGCATCTTCGTTGTCGCCCCGCTGATTTCGTTTGTCACCGCGCCACTGGCCGGCCTGGTCATCCCATTTGGCAATCAGGTGTCGGTCTTCGGCCACGAAGTCAACCTCTACGCAGCCGATATCAACATCGCCGTTCTCTACGTCCTGGCCCTCAGCTCGATCGGTGTCTACGGAATCATCCTCGGCGGATACGCATCGGCGAATCGCTATTCTCTGCTCGGCGCGTTGCGCTCGGCGGCGCAGGTCGTCTCCTACGAGATCGTCCTCGGCCTGTCGTTGGTCGGCGTGTTCATCATCTCCGGGTCACTCTCGCTGGTGGACATTCTGAACCAGCAGCGCCAGACGCTTGAGCTGTTTGGCACCGGATTGCGAATTCCGAACTGGTTCATCTTCTATCAGCCACTCGCATTCATCATCTTCCTGATCGCCGCAGTCGCCGAAACCAACCGTCTGCCGTTTGACCTGCCAGAGGCCGAGACGGAGCTGATCTCCGGCTTCCACACCGAATATTCCGGCTTCCGGTTCTCGTTCTACTTCCTGGCCGAATACATCAGCATGATCGTTATCTCGCTCTTCGCCGCGACGCTGTTTCTCGGCGGGACCGATGGACCGATCGCCGATGGGCCGTGGTGGCTCATCTTCAAGGCGTTTATCTTCCTGTTCTTCTACATCTGGCTGCGAACAACGCTCCCGCGCTTCCGCTACGATCAGCTGATGGGTATCGCCTGGAAGGTGTTGCTGCCGCTGGCGCTACTGAACATCGTTATCACGGGGTTTGTGCGACTCGCCTTCAATAATCAGCTCTAGGGGGACGCGTGACACGGCTCAGGGACACATGGGGGTGGAGGTCAGATGGCGCCTGAGGTGCTGATATTCGATATCCTGGCGGTGATCGCGGTCATCGCCGGCATCGGGGTCGTCGTGTCGCGCAATCCGGTGCATAGCGCCGTCGCGCTCGTCGTGACGTTCGTCAATCTGGCCGGCATCTATGTGATGCTACGCGCCGAGTTTCTCGCCGCAGTGCAGATCATCGTCTATACCGGCGCGATCCTTGTCCTCGTCCTGTTCGTGATCATGCTTGTCGACATGGACGACCTGCCCGATTTCCACGGCGGCCAGCCGCTTCAACGCGTCGCCAGCCTGTTGATCGGGCTCATCCTCCTTGCCGAGATCGCGGCCGCCGTGCTGACCCGAACGGTCGTCGGCCAGCCCGGCCCATGGAACGAAGCGACCGTTACTGAGGCCGGCGGCAATGTTCAGGTCATCGGGCAGTTCCTCTACTCGGGCTACGTCCTGCCGATCCAGGCCGTCGCGATCGTGCTGCTTGTCGGAACGATCGGCGCACTGGTGATGGCGCGGCCCGACGAGATCGGCGTGCGGACGACCGCTCGCCAGACAGGGACAATCTCTCTCGGACACTCGCGCGGCTCCGACATCGTCGCGCTGCCGGCCGGCGTCAACGCTTCGGCAGCCCACGCGATACGACGCGAAGACATGCGCGACGGGTTGGTCATGGTTACATCGGCCGACGCGTACACCGACTACCCTGCCTGGGCGGGCGGCGATGTCGCGCTGGTCGGGTCGACCGATACTCTCCGTGAGGAAAGCGAATTCCCGGCCGGGGCCGGAGTCGGCAGTGAGGAGGATCGCTGATGCACGAGCTCACCGCCACCCACTTCCTGCTGCTGAGCGCAGCATTGTTCATCATCGGCACGATGGGCGTGCTGACCCGGCGCAACGTGCTGGTCATTTTCATGAGCGTCGAGCTGATGGTCAACGCAGTCAACGTGTCGTTCGTGGGCTTCGCCTGGGAACAGAACTCGATGATCGGCCAGACATTCGCGCTGTTTGTTATCGCGATCGCGGCAGCCGAGGCTGTGCTCGGGCTTGGTATCGTCATGGCGCTCTCGCGCCGAGCTGATACGGTCGATGTCGGAGAGATCCGCGAGTTGCGCGACTAGCGCGGGACGTATGCGGTGATCGCCTGGCGCGGGGGCGTCAGGGTCGGGACAGCAGGGAGCTGTCCCTCGTAGGGGGAGAGAGCCAGTCGATGAAGGATCTGCTCTTCTTGATCCCGTTGCTGCCACTGGTGGCGGCGGTGGTCAACTTCCTGTTCGGGCGCTGGTATCTCCGCGACCTGGCGGGACCGATCGCGACAATCGCGGTCATCGGCTCGTGGGTTCTCAGCCTGCTCGTGTTCATCAACCAGATCGGCTCGGAAACGCCGCTGGTCCAGCATCTCTATACCTGGATACCGGCCGGCGACTTCCAGATCCCGGTGACGCTCTACGTCGATCATCTGACCGCAGTCATGTTGATGGTCGTAACGACGGTCGGCGCGCTGGTCCATGTCTATGCGAACGGCTACATGGCCGGCGACACGGGCTTCTATCGATTCTTCTCGTATCTCCCGTTCTTCGTCTTCTCGATGCTGATGCTCGTCCTGGCCGACAACTATCTGCTGCTCTTCTGCTTCTGGGAGGCTGTCGGGCTTTGCTCGTACCTGCTGATCGGCTACTACTTCAAGCGCACGTCGGCGACGCAAGCCGGCAAGAAGGCGTTCATCGTCAACCGCATCGGTGATGTCGGATTCACCATCGGACTCATGCTGATCTTCGTCAAGACCGGCTCGCTGGTCTTCAGCGACGTGTTCGAGAAGGTCGGCTCGCTGCCCGCCGCGACGATCANNCCGCGACGATCACGATCATCGGTATCCTGCTCTTCATCGGCGCAACCGGCAAGTCTGCGCAGCTCCCGCTGTTCGTCTGGCTCCCAGACGCGATGGAGGGCCCGACTCCGGTCTCGGCCCTGATCCATGCCGCGACAATGGTCACGGCCGGCATCTACATGACCGCGCGCTCGTTTCCGATCTTCGTCGCGTCGGATGATGCCCGGCTGTTCGTCGCAGTGATCGGCGCGGTGACGGCGCTGATGGCCGGCACGATTGCCGTGACACAGTTTGATATCAAGCGGGTCATCGCCTACTCGACTGTTTCGCAGCTCGGGTATATGGCCTTCGCGCTCGGCGTTGGCGCATGGGTTCCGGCGATCTTCCACCTCGTCACCCATGCATTCTTCAAGGGACTGCTCTTCCTCGGCTCCGGCTCGGTCATTCACGGAATGCACGAAGAGCAGGACATGCGCCGGATGGGTGGCCTGAAGAAGTACATGCCAATCACCTACTGGACATTCCTGATCGCCGCCGCGGCGAATGCCGGCCTGATCCCGATGGCGGGGTTCTGGAGCAAGGACGAGATCATCGTCGGCGCATGGGCCAATCATTCCTACATCATCATGACGATCGGCCTGGTCGCGGCCTTCTTCACGTCGCTCTACATGTTCCGCGTCATCTTCATGACCTTCCACGGCAAGGAACGGTTCGACACGCAGGTTCTTCACCCGCATGAGTCGCCGCGGCTGATGACGATCCCGCTGATTTTGCTGGCGATCCCGGCAGCGCTGATCGGCTTCATCGGCTTCCCGCCGGAGAATGGCTGGCTGCACCGATTCCTGGAACCGGTCTTCACCGTTGGCGGCGCCCACGAATCGGCGATCGCATCGCTCAACGCTATCGAAGGCGCAACCGGACATCATGTCTCGCTAGCCACGACGCTGACGCTTGGCGGCATCTCAACGCTGATTGCGATAGCCGGCATCTGGATCGCCTACATGGCGTACATCAAGCGCGCGCCGGCGTTCGACCCCAACGCATGGGCAACGCGATTCGGCGGGCTGTACACGCTCGTCTCACGCAAGTGGATGGTCGACGAGCTATACGAGACAGTCATCATTCACCCGCTCTACATGATTTCGGTTTTCTTCTGGCGCATCGTCGATGCCGGGATCATCGATGGAGCGGTGAACGGCGTTGCCGGAATCGTCGGGTTCACATCCGGGCGGCTACGACGGGTCCAGACCGGATTCGTCGCGAACTACGCTCTGGCCATCGCGCTCGGCGCAGTAGTTATCGTCGGCGCGTACTTCGTCTTCGTCAGTAGTCTGTTCTCGTGACGAGAGCAGGTAGCGTGGGAACGGTCGATTCGGAATGGGAGATGACGGACATGACGCCGGCGACTGCGTTCCCGCAGACATCTCGGGTGGAGGGGGCGACAACCCGTGAGTAACTTCCCAATACTTAGCCTGATCACGTACTTCCCACTTGCGGGCGCGCTCGTGATCTTCTTCTGGGCGAACGCATCACCGAAAACAACGCGACAGATCGCGCTGTGGGCATCGATCGGGTCGTTTGTCGCGTCGCTCATCATGCTGGCCGGCTTTGACTCCAACAAGTCCGGCATGCAGTGGACCGAACACATGTCGTGGTTGCCCAGCGTCGGCATCCACTACGACATGGGGATTGATGGCATCTCGGTTCTGCTGGTCGTGCTGACGACGTTGCTCAGTATGCTGGCGATTATCTGGTCGTTCGGCCCGATTCAGACGCGGGTGCGCGAGTATTTCATCGCGATTCTGCTGCTTGAGATGGGCATGATCGGTGTCTTCGTCTCCCTCGACCTGTTCCTGTTCTACATCTTCTTCGAGCTCTCGCTGATCCCGATGGCGCTGTTGATCGGCGTCTGGGGTAGCGCCAACCGCGTCTACGCTGCAATCAAGTTCTTCCTGTACACGCTGGCCGGCTCGTTGCTGATGCTCGTCGGCATCGTCGCCACCTATCAGGCCTACTACGAAGAGACCGGCGTTCGCACGCTGAACATCCTCGAGCTTTCTCAGGGACACTATGGCCATACATTCCAGATGTGGACCTTCGCCGCCTTCTTCATTGCTTTCGCCATCAAGGTTCCGATGTGGCCGTTCCATACCTGGCTCCCCGACGCGCACACCGAGGCGCCGACGGCTGGATCGGTTCTACTCGCTGGCGTGTTGCTGAAGATCGGCGGATACGGGCTCATTCGCTTCAACCTGCCGCTCTTCGAGGATGCCGCCCGCACGTGGGCGCCGTGGATCATGGTCCTCTCGGTCATCGCGATCATCTACGGCGCGCTGGTTGCGCTGCCGCAGCCGGATATGAAGAAGCTCATCGCGTATTCATCAGTCAGCCATATGGGCTTCGTTACACTCGGAATCTTCTCGTTCACGATGACTGGCATGTATGGCGCGATGATCGTCATGCTCTCGCACGGGTTCGTCACCAGCGGGCTATTCATGTGCGTCGGTGTTCTCTACGATCGCGCTCACACGCGGATGATCAGTGCTTTCGGTGGGCTGGCCACACGGATGCCGATCTATGCCTCGCTGTTCGGCGTGCTGATGTTCGCCTCGATCGGCCTCCCGGGTCTGTCCGGGTTCGTCGGTGAGTATCTGGCGATGCAGGGCGCGTTCCGCGAGTATTACTGGGCCGGCGCAATCTCGATGTTCGTCGTCATCCTGGCCGCCTGGTACATGATGTGGCTATACCAGCGCGTCGTCTTCATGCGGCAGCCAGAGGACATGCCCGACCCACACGATAACGAGCTGACGCCGGAGGAAGTGCTCATGCTTCAGCGCGCGGGCGTTGGTCATGGTGACGCCCACGGGCTACCGGCTGTCTCGGGCGGCTCCGGTGATACGGCTCATGCTGCCGAGCACGGGCGGATCAGCTGGCACGACCTGGACACACGAGAGCTCGTGGCAATCGTGCCGCTGGTCATTCTGTCGATCGTCCTCGGTGTCTGGCCCGGGGTATTCATGAACGTGATGCAGCGGTCGTTGGAAGCTGCCCTTCAGGCTTTCGGAAGCATTGGGATCTAGCGGCGGGATGCGCAGCCGACCGGCGAGACTGCCGGCCGGCGACGGCGAGTAGATCCAACAGGGGGACACGTGGAGACGGTTACTCAGCTCTTCCCGCACATCAACCCGGATGTGACGCTGATCATCCCGCAGCTGATCGTGCTTGGCACGGCGCTACTGCTGCTGCTGGGCGACGTGCTGCTGGATCGCTCCCGGCACAGTGTCCTCACCTGGCTGACGCTCGTCGGTTTCGGCGCGGCGCTGGTTGCGAACTTCTTCTATATCGGCGTCAATCGGACGACGTTCAACGGGATGTTTCGGGCAGACGATATCAGCGTCTTCGTCAACCTCATCGCGCTGACCGGCGCGATCCTGTCGGTGATGATCTCGGCGAGCTACCTCGAGAAGAACGTCGAATCCGGCGGCATGCCGTTGCCGGAATACTACGTGCTGCTCGCGCTCTCCACGCTCGGCGCGATGGTTGTGGGCGCTTCCGGCGATCTGCTGATGGTGTTCATCGGCATCGAGATGGGATCCCTGGCGATCTATGCACTGACCGGCTTCGCCCGAAAGCGGATGACCTCACTGGAAGGCGCGCTGAAATACTTCCTGCTGGGCCTGTTCGCCTCAGCCATTCTGATCTATGGCATGGCCTGGGTCTACGGCGCCACTGGGACGACCAATCTTGACGGCGTCGCGCAGGCACTCTCCGGAGTCGTCACCAACGGTAAGGTCGAGCCGTCGCTGCTACTCGCGCTGCTGCTGCTGACGGTCGGGTTGGGCTTCAAGGTAGCCGCCGTGCCGTTCCACATGTGGACGCCGGACGCGTATCAAGGCGCGCCGACGCCGGTCTCGGCCTACATGTCGGTGATCCCGAAGATCGCCGGGTTTGCGGCAATGATCCGCATCTTCCCGCAGGCGTTGGGACCAATGCGCGACGAGTGGGTGACGATCATCGCGATCCTCGCGATCATCACGATGGCATTCGGCAATATCGTTGCCGTCACGCAGCGTGATGTGAAGCGCATGCTGGCCTACTCGTCGATCGGGCATACCGGTTACGTGATGGCCGGGCTCGCGGCATTCGGAGCAGTCCAGGCAAGTGACGACCATTCGGTGTCATCGGTGCTCTATTATCTGTTCGCCTACGCATTCATGAATATCGGCGCGTTCGCTGTCGTCGCGTGGCTCCAGGAGCGTGGTGGCGGCACGACGATCGACGACTTCAACGGACTCGGCGCCCGTTCGCCCCTGGCTGCGCTGTCGATGACGATCTTCATGTTCTCGCTGATGGGCATCCCGCCGCTGGTCGGCTTCTATGCCAAGTACTATGTGATCGTCGCCACCATTGAGGCGAACATGATCTGGCTGGCCGTCTCTATCGTCCTCGCCTCGGCAGTGTCGGCGTTCTTCTATCTGCGGGTCGTCGCGGCGATGTACTTCGCGCCTGCGCCGGAGACGGAGATGCGCGAGAGCCGCATGCCACTGATGGCCACGGGCCTCGCGGTCATGGTCGTCGCGACGATCCTGGCTGGCATCTTCTCCAGCCAGATCCTCAACCTCGCTCAGAACTGGATCAACGCATTCAGCACAACCGTCGCAATACGGTAGCCGCCCGAATACGAACATCTCGAACGAGAGCCCGTGGCTGTTGGCCGCGGGCTCGTCGCGTCTGGTGGACAAGGGGTTGCTTACGCGAGGGTTCATCGCAGGTTCGATCGCCAGACGCTAGAAGGACTGGAGCGTTGTCGCTCCAGTCCTTCCAGCGGCCAAATGAGGGGAGGAGTGAGTGAGACTGACCGGCGGTGCGTCCTGTCACCCCGCCGATCACTTAGATTATCTTCACCCACCCACATTCAAGCATCGGACTATAGTCCTAACTTCGAACTAGGTCCCTGTATAGGCCCCCCTCGCGCGGAGCCGATGCTAGACTCGACATGCGTCGCAACCGGCATCGCGCAAGGCAACGGACGTTGGCACGACACAATTCGACCACGCAACCACAGCAGCGCCCGATCCTCGAAGAAGTCCGCGCTGCCTGGCACACATACGGATCACCGGTCGAGCAATCCGACGATGACCTGCTAGCCATCGTCTGGCATCGGGTTCGCCACAGCCATCCGCTGACGCTCTATCGAGCGATGGCGTTTATCGTCGCGCTCGGGATCATGGCGTCTCATCTCCACGCTGAAAGCAGCTTGCGCGACGAATACTGGGCACTCGTCATCGGCGCGCTACATCTTGGCGCGACGGCCGTTCTGGTCCATCGACTACCGCTTCGGGTCACCCCGATGTCGATTGCCGCCGTTGTGGCTGATGGCGCGATCTGCGTGCTGCTGGTTGCGATGACGTTCGGCTGGCAGGGGCCGTTCTGGCTCTACAGCCTGTCGGCCGTCTTCTGGCCGGCCTTCGCGTTCCCGTTCTGGTTGGCGATGCTGAGTGTCGCGGTCTATGACGCGACAGTTCTGCTGACGAACCTGGATCGGATTCGGGCAACCTTNNTCGCCGACGGGTTTGGCGGTGACCTCGCCGCCAGGCTGTTGATGGTATTTCTGATCGCCGGCGCGATCTCGCTTACCGCAAAGGCGATGGCAGCCGCCCGGGTGCTCGCGACAGAGGCCGAGCGCAACCGGATCGCTCGCGATCTCCACGATGGAGTGGGCAAGACGCTCGGCGGCATCAGCCTGGAGGCGCGCTCGTTAGCGCAATGGATTGACCGCGACCCCGTCGAAGCGCGACGGCGCGCACGCTATGTCACGCGAATCTCCGAGCGGGCGGCGATGGAAGTCCGGCATGTGATCCGCAGCCTGCGCCAGGGTGAGGCAACCGAGTACCTGCTGCCGGCCGTTTCGGAACGGCTGGCCGACTGGAGTGAGAAACGTCCAGAGACAGTGCACGTGCGGATCAACGGACCGGATAATCCGGTGCCGATTCTGATCCACGGCGAAGTGCTGCGCATGCTCGATGAGCTGCTCAACAACATCGAGCGACACGCTTCGGCGCAAAACGTCTGGGTGCGACTGACTCTCTCATCGGCAGCCGTGACGCTGGCAGTACGGGACGACGGGGTCGGGTTCGACCAGAATTGGCTCGATCCGTGGGCAGACGACGGGCATTTTGGCCTTCTCGGCGCGCGGGAACGCGCACTGATCCTCGGCGGCCACTTCAATCTGCAATCGACTCCCGGCGTGGGCACCGAGGTTACAATCGACATCTCGCTCACCTCGCGAGAGGAGACACTGGTCCATGTTCTTTGATGACTCTATGCCGGTCGCGTTACCCGACAACGCAGTGATCGGGAAAAACCGTCACGAATCCAGACCTGACGAGATCCGCGTGCTGATCATCGACGACAATTTCGTCGTTCGCCGAGGTCTGCAATCGAGCCTCGAATTCGACCCGGCGATCGAGGTCGTCGGCGAGGGGTCCTCCGGTGACGAGGCGATCGACCTCGCGCGGGACCTGGTGCCTGATGTGATCCTGATGGATATCCGCATGCCCGACCGCGACGGTATCTCGGCAACGGAAGTGATCAGCGACGAATCACCGACGTCGAAAGTGCTCATTCTCACGTGGTCGGAAGATCCCGAGCATCTGCGGAGCGCAGTGCTGGCGGGCGCCAAGGGCTACCTCGTCCACGGGCGCTTCTCGCCGGAGCGGCTCTCGGAGGCGGTTCATGTCATTCACGAGGGTGGCGCGCTGATCACGCCGATGTTGGCGCCAGCGCTCCTCGACTTCGTCCGGGCCGGCACGCAGGGGGGGCGAGGACGCTCAGGCTCCGGGTCGATGCTAACACCGCGGGAACTGCAAGTGTTGGAGTACATCGTCGTGGGCAAGTCGAATCGCGAGATCGCCGAGATCCTGTTCATCGAGGAGAAGACGGTCAAGAACCACATCAGCAACATCTACTCGAAGCTGCACCTGAAGAATCGCTACGAGGCGATTACCCGCGGCCGCGATCATCTCCGCTAACCGTCCGGCGGCGCATCATGGGGCGTGAGTCGCGACGACATCATCGCCCACGATGATGACGATCCCAGTGCCGCCAGTGCCGGGGACAACTGCCGAAGGATCGAGACCGAGGTGGTGGGCGATTGCCGCGGCAGTCGCGGGATCGGAGTCATAGTCGTAAATCGTCGTCGATGTGGCGATATTGACGCCCATTTCCTGCGCGACGGCGGTGAAGCCGGCATCCTGAAGAATACGCGCAGCAATTGCGCCGCCGGTATTCGTCGAGGTGTCGTCGCGGATCGTGATCGGCGTATCCAGCCTGGCGCCAGACGGCACAGTCGGGCTCGCGGTCGCAGCTGCCGTTGCCGTTGCGGTCGCTTCGACTATCGTCACTGCTGGCGAAGAAGCGGCCGCAGCCTTCATCGGGAAGTATCGGCTAAACAGATCGCCGACGATGTTCCAGTCGAGTGTCATATAGAACGCGTCACCGTCAAACTCAGGATCGTGCTCGATCAACGCGCCCTCCTGCCAGAGGTTAACGCGAACGATGTCGGCCGGGTTCACATCACGGGCGAGGTTGGCCAGCGCGAGCAGTTGATTGAAGCTCAGGTCGGTGCGAAATGAATCTCCCATGCTGTCGATAATCGGCCGCGCGCCGAGAACCAGGTCGACGTTCAGCTTCGACCCCTTCTCTCGCATGGCCATCAGCACCTGCTGCTGGCGCTCGCTGCGGGCGATGTCGTTGTCATCGTGGCGGGTGCGCGCGTAGCGCAACGCGGCCTCGCCATCCATCGACTGCAGGCCCGTCGGGAAATAGACACGGGTCAGCCCGAAATCCTCGGTCGGATACTGATCGTCCTTGACCGGCGTGTTGACATCCACCGTAATCCCGCCGAGCGTGTCGATGATCTTGCGGAACCCAGAGAAGTCCACCGTCACGAAGTAGTTGATCTGAATCTTGAGGTTGTAGGAGACCGTCTCGGCCAGCAAGGCCGCCCCGCTGCCGGCTCGCGCATCTTCGCCAAATGCGAACGCAGCGTTGATCTTGTCTTCGCCGTGGCCGGGGATGGTGACGAGCAGATCGCGCGGCAGACTCATCATCGTCACGCCCTTAGTGGTCGGATCGATGCGCATGAGGATGATCGAGTCGGACCGCGCTGGCTCCTCGTCCCCGTTCCGGAAGTCAATGCCGATCAGCAGCAGGGTGACGGGATCTTTCTGATCCCAGTTTGGGAGAAACTGAGCCAGCTGATCGGTGGGCACCGCCACCGGAGTCCCCAACTCATTGACGGTATAGACCGTATATGGGGTCGGATCGACGTGCGCCTTGTCGTAGGCGTTGTTGATCGCCAGCGCGATATAGAGCACGTATCCGAGTGTGGCGACAACACCGAGCGCGAGGATAATGCCAAGCGCCAGCAGCCAGCGCTTCCATCGTCGACGGTGGGGCTGGTCTTGTGTCTCGGCAACGCCGCCTTCCGGCGGGATCGCCGCGCCATCGCCGGCCACGGCCGCTCGCTGGCGACGGACATCGTCGGGGGTCAGCACCGTGACTTCGCCGCTGGCAACAGCCGCAGCGGTGGCATCGACTGCCGCAACAACAGGTTCGGCCGTCACCTCGCCACGATCGCGCGCGGCGGCTTCCTCGACCGACCGAACCACGTCGGCATAATCTTCGTCAGCAGCTACGTGCTCTGATTCCGCAGCGACATCGCCGTCCGCCATATCGGCAGCAGGCGCCTCTGGTTTCGCGGCGACATCGCCAGCCGCCACATCGGCAGTAGACGCCTCTGGTTCCGCGGCGACATCGCCAGCCGGCACATCGGCAGCCGGCGCTT
>MTKZ01002076.1_pt1 | contig 26481 bp, 31 predicted proteins | sample 1042781 | NCBI WGS metagenome assembly MTKZ01 (sample SAMN06212207, study PRJNA360539) | anaerobic digester metagenome | biome: Wastewater treatment plant; material: sludge; isolation source: anaerobic digester fed with sludge from wastewater treatment plant | place: Denmark: WWTP Viborg ... | reverse complement strand
GCGGCAGCGGAGCTGGGTCCGACGCGGTATGTGGTGCAGCCCGATGACCGGGCATGGGCGGCAGGGCGGTTGGCCCAGGTCAGCCGGCCGCGGGTGGCCATCCACCCGGGCGCGGGCGCCGCGGTCAAGCATTGGCCGGTGGAGTATTGGGCGGCAGTGGGCCAGGACCTGGTTCGGGCGAAAAACGCATCGATTGTCCTGACCGGAGGACCCGGCGAACGCAGCCTGACCGCAGGGGTCGCCAGGGAAATGCAGGCGCCCGCGCTGGATCTGGCCGGGCAGACAACGCTGGGACAGCTGGCCGCCGTCTACGAGCGATGTGATCTCGTCCTGGGCTCGGATTCCGGACCGCTGCACCTGGCGGTGGCGGTGGATGCGGCAACGGTGCATCTGTATGGACCGGTTCCCGTCGAGAAGTTTGGGCCGTGGGGTCCTGCGGAGCGCCATCTCGTGCTGCACTCACCTTTCACCTGTGCGCCGTGCGATCGACTGGCCTGGCCGATCGAATCGCTGCCCCTGCATGGCTGCATGGCTGCGATTCCGCCGGCGCAGGTGATTGCGGCTGCACTGAAGCTGCTCTCTGGCTGAGGGCGTGCGATAAGGAGCTATCTATGACATCGACTCCGATGCTGACCGTGCTCGAAGAAGACAAGCATTGGTGGTTTGCCTCGCGCACGCGCGCGATCCTTGCTTACCTGGACCGGTATGTGGGCGCAGGGCGCTCGTTGCGAGTCCTGGATGTCGGGTGCGGTGCGGGAAACATGATGCACCACCTGAGTCATTACGGACAGGTGATCGGCGTAGACAACAATCCTAAGCCCCTTGAAGTCGCGCTGCAGCGCGGGCTGGACGTGCGCCAGGGATCGGCCGACGCGCTGCCGTTTGGCGATGCGGAGTTCGATCTGTTGACAGTGCTGGACACGGTCGAGCATGTGCCGGCCGAGAGCCAGGTGTTCGAAGAATGCAGGCGCGCGCTGCGCGGCCCTGAGGGAAGCCAGCGCGGCGGACGACTCCTGGTTACTGTGCCGGCGTTCATGTCCCTATGGAGCCGGAACGACGTGATCAACATGCACCAGCGGCGATACACGGTTGCTGAGCTGCGCGGAAAGCTGGAAGCACACGGCTTTCGCGTCCTGCGGATTTCCTACAACAACTTCTTCGTCTTCCCCCTGGCCGCGCTGCTGATTCTGCTTCGCCGCGGCCGTGCCGAGCCGGAACTGGCCTCACCGCATTTCGATGAAGACGCGTACCAGGTTGAGATGGAGCCCGCCTCACCAGCGTTGAACGCGTTCTTGACTTTCGTCGGGAAAGTGGAAGTGGCCCTTCTGCGCCGGGTGAGCCTGCCATTCGGCACATCCATTATTGCGATCGCGGAGAAGCGCTAGGCGCGGGCTACCAATCGAGGGCGAGCAGCATAGCTAGGTCGTCCGCCGTATGTGCGCCGCGGACTCGGATCCGCCGAATTTCGAAGATTTCGTCCAGCGAGTGGTGCGCGCCCTGCTGTGTTGCCAGTCCACCCCAGTAGCCGGCCGAGCGATACACGGCGATCGTCCGGCTGTCATATTCCCCGGAAGGATAGCTGATCCACCGCGGGTGGTAGCCCAGGTGTTCCTCGATGGCCTCTTTGCTCCCCAAGGCCTGCCAGACCAGGTAGTCTACTGAGCGATTGCTCAGGTTAGGGTGGTCGCGACTGTGCGAGCCAAAGCGCTGGCCTGCCGCGGCCATTTCTTCGATCTGCTGCCACGACAGGTAGCCCTCCCGCCCCTGGTTAACGAAATCGGTGATGATGAAAAAGTGACCGATGAAGCCGTGAGCTGTCAGCAGCGGGAAGGCGTTTTCATAGTTGTCGACATAACCGTCATCGAACGTCAGGATGACGGGCCTGTCTGGCAGGGGTCTTCCCTGTGTCAGGGCGTAAAGCAGGTCATCGAGGGTGACCGCTGTGTAGCCGGATTGCTGCAGGTAGTCGAGATGCTCGGCAAACCGTTCGGGCGTGACGGACAGGTCGCGACGGTAGACATCGGCGCCGGCAGGCGGCTGCGAAACATAATGATACATGAGAATCGGGACCTTGAGCGTCCGGGCGATGCCGTCAGGCGTGGGTCCCTGGGTGGGCGTGGCGGTCGCAGTCGGGGGGGCCGACGGCGACACTGTCGGCGACGCTGCCGGTGTAAGTGTCTGGGTTGGCGTCCGGGTTTGGGTAACCGTCAGTGCGGGAGATGCGGCGACGTTGATGGCGATCGCGGTTGCACTCGGCGCAACCGGTGTCGTGCTGACCGCTGGTCGGCTTGATGGCGTTACGGAGGATGTGGCGACCACGTTCGCGTTTGGTGTATTCGCCGTTGTGACGCAGCCAGCGGTGAGCAGCCCGGCGAGCAAGACTGCCACCAGGATGCCGCCCACGCGAACGAAACGCAACGCAACCAGGAACGTTTGAGCCACTCGAACAAGAATAGCCGAGAGTTGAGATGGTGTCAAAAGGCCTGTATGATTTTTCTGGCACAAGCATACGTTCAAACAGCTAAAATCGTTAGAGCCTTTTGAATCAGCAGGAGTCCTTGCGTATGGAATCGTCTTCGATTATCCTCATACAGATCATTTGACAATTTGCAAGGTATCATGTATTATGGTGATGCGACATCTTAGTGGACGATCTACTTTCGTGGTGGATTTTTCACTGGAAATTTCCACCTAGCAGCTATCTTGCAGCTAATAGCCAGGATAGCATGCGCCCAACTCTTCATAGAGGTGAATGATGTTTCGAGAACAGATCCGCAAACACTACGACCATCTGTCTCGCAGCTACCGTCGGGTTGCTGATTTCATACTCAGCGACTATCGCACTGCAGCCTTTATGACCGCGGCTGCCCTGGCAGATACTGTGGATGTGGACACGACGACAGTAGTCCGGTTCGCTCAACGCCTGGGCTATCCGGGCTTCCCTGAACTGATCGAGGACATTCAGACGCAGGTCAAGCTTGAATTGAGCCAGACGTATGCCGCCCCCGTTGAAGAGGATGGCCTATATGGCAAGATCCAGTCCTTCGTCTCCAAGGACCGCGCCAATCTGGAAAAAGCGTTGGCGCACAACACACCGGATTCGTTGGAGAACATCGTCGACATGCTGCGCGCCGCGCCGCGCATTGTTGTGACCGGCGAAGCCTACGCGGCGTCGCTGGCCGAGTCGTTTGCAGGCACTCTCCGTGAAGCAGGCCTGCCTGTTGTGTACGCCGCCGGCGATGTCGATGAACGCGCGGTGGCCCTGAGCCACATCGTGCGCAAAGAGGTCGTCATCGGCATGACGCCGGTGGAAGGGCCGTCCGGAGTTGCCCGTGTGCTGCGTTACGCGCGCAGCGAGGGCGCAGTAACGCTTGCCTGCACACCGAGTCTGAGCAGCCAGGCTGCAAGAGCGGCCGAGCACCTGCTGTATGCGCCGGGCGAAACCGAAGATGGACTTCCGAGCTTGACCAGTCTGTACGCCCTGTGCACCGCCATCGCCCAAACACTGGTCCAGCTTCAATCGGAAGCTGCTTCCAAGCGATCGGCCGAGATCGCTCATGCCTTGTCGGAGTTGTCCTGACATCCATCCCCCAATGGAGTATTGCAGTGTTTAGAGAAGGAATTCGCGCCCTATATGGTCAGTTCTCCCCTGGATATCGGCGGATCGCCGACTATCTACTGAACCACTACCAGGACGCGGCATTTATGACTGCCGCGGAGATCGCCCGTATCGTTGACGTCGATACAGCGCTGGTGGTACGCTTCGCGCAGCGCCTCGGTTACCCTGGCTTCCCCGAACTGATTAACGAGGTCCAGGATGAGGTCAAGCGTGATCTGCAGGCGGTGTATGAACCGCCGGAAGGCGATAATTCATCCATCCAGGTGTTTCGTCGCAACTTGATGCAAGATCGCAATAACCTGGACTACTCCTTGCTGCACTTTGATGAGGAGACCGTTGAGAGTGTCATCAAGTTGCTGCAGGGTGCGCAGCGGATCTTTGTTGCTGGCGAAGGCGATCTCTCCTTCCTCTGCGAGGCATTTGTTGCGCGGCTGGTCGGCCTCGGTTACGCCGCTCATCCCGTTNNGTCATGTCCACCACCCTGACCGCCAAGGATGCCGTGCTGTGCATCGGCATGACCGTGATGACCCCGGGGATTGCGGTGATCCTGAAAGTAGCGCGTGATGTTGGTGCGAAGACCGTCGCGATTGCCGGGTCAGCCACCAACGCAATTGCCTCGATCGCACATCATGTCTTGTATGCGCCGGTTGACACGATTGGGGTTTTGCCTTCTTGGACGGCCGCGGCGGCGACGCTCCATGCGCTGTCACAGTCCCTGGCGCTGGACGACTCGGACCGGGCTGCCGGCTGGGCTGCGCATACGGATCACTTCTTGCGGATCTACTCGGATACGCTGCGAGACCAGCTGTCGGATGTGCAGACGACGCTGAAGCAGATCTCGCCGCGCAATAGAGACAGGTAGGACGAGAGGTCCGACCAGCCAGGACAATCATGAGGGCTGATGCGCATCCCCCGGCGCGTCAGCCCTCATGAACTATACTGCCCCCGGCATCTTCGCGGATCAGCGCGCCCAGAGCCAGGAAGGCGAGGATATAGCTCAGGTAGTTCTCGTTCAAGAAGCGCGAAACGAAGAAGAAGGCAAACAGGAAGACGCCNNTCCTGCCACTGCCGCCACAATAATGCAGCCATGAGCGGCCCTCCCAGCAGCAGCTCCCCCAGCCAGAAGGGCCATGCGTCGAATCGGCTCTTGACCCACCCGAGCGCCAGAACGAGATTCGATGCGCCCCATCCCCAGATCTGGTAGGCTGTCGTCGATGTGCCGGCGGACCATTTCCACACATCATCGAACATCGCCCCAGGACTCCATATGAAGTATGGTCCGATGACCAACAAGGTGGCTGCCAGGGCTGGCCAACCCAGCTGCGCCGCCCTGCGAATCCAGGCGCTGAGGCTTGCCGTTTCGCTGCCGACGATCCAGACCAGGTAAAAAGGCGCCAGGAACCATGCGGTTGGCTTGCTGGCGCAAGCCAGGCCGAAGGCGAGCGCAGATGCGATGCGCCACAGGTTGCTCGATGTGGATCTGACCAACCGGCCCCGAGACCACAGCCAGAGGCTGAACACGACCCATGCGAGAACGAAGCTGTCGTTCTGGCCGTAGATCAGGTCTGTGCCCATGAGCGGGTTCAGGCCGATCAGCATGAGCAGCAGCAGGCTGCGCGTGGGAGTGCCGGCAAGCCGCGGCAGCAGCAACAGCGTGAGTGCAAACAACAGGAGGTAGACGAAGCGCTGATCATACCAACCGAGCGCGGCCTCGGACGCGAGCTTGAACGGCGCGGAAAAGAGGAAGGTCCACGGCAGGTATGGATAGTGGTACAGTGCGGTGCGGAACTCGTTGATGCCCCATTCGGCCATGGGGGTGTTCACATAGTCTTCGATGTAGGGGTTGCGGCCCGCAAGCAGATAATCGATCGTGGCTTCCGTTTGAATGACGCCTCCATCATGGCAGTAACTGGCCGGTCCGCTGGCCTGGCGCAGGAGGACGAGCTTCAGGCTGGGCAGGAATACTGCCAACAGGATGATCAGCCAGATGAGCGCCAGCTTGGCGCGGTGGCGCGCAGGCTCGCTCCGAAGGAACTCAGCGACGAGAAGATATGCTAACAGGCAGCCCAAGGCCGCCACGATGATCAGCAGGCCAAGGGGATCGATGGTTTCCTGTTGAGCCAGCAAGCGCATGGCATCTGCCGGCAAGATATGACCGAGCAGCGGATGTCTTGCGACGTCGGCCTGGCGCAGGGGCAACACTGCAGCTTCGGCCAGCGAGTCGATGCGGATGCGGGCAACCACGAGGATGGCCAGAAGCAGGGCATCGAGCCTGCAGAGAAGCGGGTGCCAGGCAGAGGATGGCTCGTTCATGGGCCACATTATACACGCGGTGCGCGAAATGGAAACGCTCGAAGTGCCTGGGCGTCTTGTGATTTGGCTGCGGTCCTCTTATAATGGTGAAGTAACTATGGCGCCAACTGATTCTTGCGGAGGCCAGCATGGACGAAAAGCTCGGCTATTTGTCGGACGTGGATCTGTTCCGGGACCTGTCTGATCGCGACATGGCAGAGTTGGACCGGATGACGACGATCACCAACGTCCCGCGCGGCCGGGTTTTCTATCAGCCGGAAGACGTGAGCGAAGTGCTGTTCCTCATCAAGGAGGGAAAGGTACAGCTTTACCGCATCTCGCCTGAAGGCAAAAAACTGGTCATCGCCACGCTGGGGCCTGGGACGCTCTTCGGCGAGATGGCCTTGTTGGGCCAGCAGATGCATAACGCGTTTGCAGAAGCGCTGGATGACTGCCTTATCCTGGTGATGAGTCGCACCGACCTGGAGCGCTTGATCTTGAACAAGCCGCTGGTCGGCCTGCGCATGCTCGAAATCACCGGCCGGCGGCTGAACGACGCGGAGTCGCGACTGGAGGACATGGCCTTCAAGGGCATTCCTGCACGCCTGGCGTCGCTGTTGCTGCGGCTGTCGGACGAACGCAAGTCGGCCGACATTCTCGGGATGACCCACCAGGATTTGGCCGAGACGATCGGCACCTATCGAGAGACGGCCACCCAGGTGCTGAACGACATGAAATTGCAGGGCCTGATCGCAATCGGTCGCAAACGGATCACTATTGTGGATCCTGAGAGGCTGTCCGAGGTAGCCCGCAGTTGACATCCTTCGGCTGCCGTTTTAGAATGGTCTTGCTCTGCCACTAAGAGTACAGTCTGCTGTTTCGGCAATTCCACATCACAAGCTCACACCCAGGAGGAGCGCTATGACTCATGTGATCTTTGACCTGTGCATTCGCGACGGCGCCTGCGCAGAGGTCTGCCCGGTGGAATGCATCGTCCCCGGTGAACCCGAGGATCAGTGGCCCTGGTTCTACATCGACCCGGACACCTGCATCGACTGCGGTGCCTGCGTGCCAGAATGCCCGGTGGATGCAATCCGGCCGGAAGAGGATCTCAAGGTTGAGTTCCCGCAATATGTGGGATCGATCGAGCTCAATGCGGCCTTCTTTAAGGAAGGTCCAGGCTATTCCGCCAAGAAGTAGGCGGTTTCATTGTGCACCATCCGAGCCCCTGCGTAAGCAGGGGCTTTTTTACGAGGTCGAATAGGGATGGCTGAGGATCGCTCGGAACGGTTATACCCGCGGCGTCCGATGGTAGGCGTGGGTGCAGTTGTGTGGCGCGATGGCGCAGTGCTGCTGGAGCGCCGCGGGCAGCCGCCAGCGCAGGGCTCGTGGGCGCTGCCCGGTGGGCTCGTCGACGTTGGCGAGAAGCTGGAAGAGGCAGTGCGCCGCGAGGTGCGGGAAGAGTGCGGCATCGAGGTGGCGGTCGGTCCACTGCTGGGCGTCTTTGAGCCGATCCAACGCGACGAGGATGGTCGCATCCGTTATCACTATGTGGTGATCGATTACCTGGCGACCTATTCAGGGGGCGATTTGGTGGTGGGCGATGATGCCGCTGAGCTGTGCTCCGTTGCTGCCGACGATCTCGATGCCTATCCGCTTCTGCCAGCAACGCGCGCGATGATCGAACGTGCCCGGCAAGTAGCTGCCCTTTGAGCGTCCGGACAGTCCAAAGGAGGGCTGCGTTGTATCACCTTGAGCTGGACGGCGAAAGCCTGTCGATTGAAGATGTGTTGCTGGCTGCCCATGCAAGGCCGGACGAGCTGACGGTCAGGCTGACGGCTGGCGCAGAGGCGAAAGTGCAAGCTGCGCGGGCAGCAGTCGAGCAGTTCGTGGCTGAGGGTCGGATCATTTACGGCATCACAACCGGCTTCGGGGCGTTCAAGGACCGGGTGATTCCCCCAGACCAGGTGCGCGCTCTGCAGCGGAACATCGTCATGAGCCATGCCGTAGGTGTGGGCCGGCCGTTTGATACCGCGGTTGTACGCGCGATGATGTTGATTCGCGCGAACACGCTGGCCAAGGGTCACTCGGGCATCCGTCTTGAAACACTTCGGCTGCTGCTGGCCATGCTCGAGCGCGGAGTGCACCCGGTTGTGCCGGTGCAGGGCTCACTGGGTGCGTCGGGTGATCTGGCGCCACTGGCCCACGTCGCACTGGTGTTGATTGGCATGGGCGAGGCTGAATACCGGGGGCGGCGGATGACGGGCGAAGAGGCGCTGGGCCAGGCCGGGCTGAGCCCCGTCACCCTGGAGGCGAAAGAAGGCCTGGCTTTGACGAACGGCACCGCGCTCATGGCTGCGCTCGGCTGCCTGGCCGTGGTCGAGGCTGAGAACGTGGCGTTGTGCGCCGATGTGGCCGGCGGGCTGAGNNCAGATCGACGCTGCGGCGTTCATGCGGCGGTTGCTCAAAGGCTCCTCTTTTGTCCGCCCACCGGACCATCCGGACGTGCAGGACGCCTACACATTGCGCTGCATCCCCCAGGTGCACGGCGCGTGCCATGATGCGGTCAAGTATACGCGCTGGGTCGTCGAAATCGAGCTGAACAGCGCGACGGATAATCCCCTCATCTTCTTTGGATCCGATGGTGCGCCGATTGCCATCAGCGGGGGCAACTTCCACGGGGAGCCGCTGGCCATCGCGTTCGACTATCTCGCGCTGGGCATCACCGAGCTGGGCAACATGTCGGAGCGGCGCCTGACGCGGCTGGTGGATGGATCCAGCAATCGCGCGACCCTGCCGGACTTTCTCACCGAGCAAGGCGGGCTGAACTCCGGGTTCATGCTGACTCAGTACACCGCGGCCGCGCTGGCATCCGAAAACAAGATGCTGGTTCATCCGGCCAGCGCGGATACGATCCCGACATCGGCCAACTGGGAAGATCATGTCTCCAACGGCCCAATCGCAGGCCGCCGCGCGCGGCAGATCATCGGCAACGTCGGGCGGATCGTGGCGATCGAGCTGCTGGCCGCGAGCCAGGGGATCGACTTCAGGCGAAAGGCGATGCCCGAGGCCCAGCTGGGGGCAGGCACGGCGGCCGCGTACGCGCTCGTGCGCAGCCGCGTGCCGTTCATCGAGGCTGATGAGATCATGTATACGCATATGGATGTCGTCTACGACCTGCTGGTCGGCGGTGAGATCGGCAACTCGGTGGCAGCGGCGATGGCCGATTAGGGATTGCGGGCTTGCTCAATGAGGTGCAAGCTCCGGGCGCAAACTGCGCTTCGCCCAAGGAGGCATTGTGTTCAAGAATTTCGACGTAGCGGCCGCGTTTGTGCGTGAGAACGCCATACGCATGATCGACCTCAAGTTCAGCGATCTCTGGGGCCGGTGGCACCACGTGACGCTCTCGGCCAGTGAGTTCACGCCAAACCTGATGATTGCCGGCATCGGTTTTGACGGCTCGAGCGTGGGACTGCGGAGCGTCAAATCGGGCGATATGGTGCTCATCCCCGACCTCCAAACTGGCATCCTCGATCCCTTCTGGGAAGTCCCGACATTGAGTTTCATCTGCAGCGTTGTCGAGGCCTACACGAAGGTCCTCTACTTTCGGGATCCACGCGTTATTGCCCAGCGTGCAGNNTATCTGCGGCATACGGGCATCGCGGACGAAAGCCGATGGGGACCCGAGTTCGAGTTCTACGTTTTCGATAGCGTTGCTTACGAGAATAGCATCAATGTGGCTTCCTACAGGGTCGATTCGGCAGAGGCGGATTGGCACAGCCCGGAAGGCGGACACGGACACTACGTGCCACTGCACGGGGGGTATCACGCCATCCCGCCGCGCGACCAGCTCTCGACGTTGAGGACGCGCATCGTCACCACGCTCGAAGGCATGCGCGTGCCGGTGAAATACCACCATCATGAGGTCGGTGGGCCGGGGCAATGTGAGATCGAGACGCCGCTGATGGGGTTGATGGCCGCCGCGGATGCGGTGCAGACGATCAAGTACGTGTGTAAGATGGTCGCCCGGCAATCTGGCCAGGCCGTGACCTTCATGCCAAAGCCGCTGTTCGGAGAAGCGGGCAATGGGATGCACTTTCACCAGCACGTTTTCAAACGGGGGGTCAACCAGTTCTACGACGCCAAGGGCTACAGCCTTCTCAGCGAAACGGCGCTCCATTATATCGGCGGGCAATTGCTCCACGCACCTGCACTGTTGGCGCTCACCAATCCCTCTACAAACTCATACCGCCGGCTGGTGCCGGGCTACGAGGCGCCCGTGAACTGCTTCTTCTCGACCGGCAATCGTTCGGCAGCCATCCGCGTGCCTAAGTATGCCACCCAGCCGGATGCCGTTCGCATGGAATTTCGGCCCCCTGACGCCACATGCAACCCGTACCTGGCCATGGCCGCGATGCTGATGGCGGGGATCGACGGCATTCAGCGGAAGATCGATCCCACCGAGCAGGGCTTCGGACCCATCGATGAGAACATCTTCAAGTGGCCGCCCGAGCGCCGCGCGGAGATCAAGGCGCTGCCGACATCGCTGGGGTAGGCGTGCGAGGCGCTGCAGGCCGACCACGATTTCTTGCTGGCTGGCGATGTGTTTGACGATGAGACGATCCAGGACTGGATCAAGGCCAAGCTGAATGAACATTATGCCGTGCTGGAACGACCGCATCCCTACGAAATGCAGTTGTATTTCGATCTATAGGAACCTTCGGAGGACACTATGGGCCGGCTGATTCGCGCCCCACGCGGGACAAGTCTTACGTGCAAAAACTGGCTGATCGAAGCTGCCTACCGCATGATCCAGAACAACCTGGACCCGGAAGTGGCGGCGTTCCCGGACGAGCTGATCGTATATGGCGGCCGCGGTCGCGCCGCGCGCAACTGGGCCTGCTTTGACGCGATCCTGGCGAGCCTGCGCAACCTCGAACCGGACGAAACGCTCCTGGTTCAATCGGGAAAGCCGGTGGCGATCTTCCGCACCCACGAAAATGCGCCCCGTGTGCTGATTGCCAATTCGAACATCGTGCCGCACTGGGCCACACAGGAGAACTTCGACCGGTGGGAGGCCGAGGGCCTGATCATGTTCGGCCAGATGACTGCAGGCAGCTGGATCTACATCGGCACGCAGGGTATTCTGCAGGGCACATACGAGACGTTTGGGAGCCTGGCGCGCCAGCGGGGCTGGGGCTCGCTCAAGGGCAAATTCGTCCTGACGGCAGGGCTGGGCGAGATGGGGGGCGCACAGCCGCTGGCAGTGACGATGAACGAAGGTGTGGCCCTTGTGGTCGAGGTTGACCAGTGGCGGATCGACCGGCGGCTGCAACATCGATACCTGGACGTGGCAACGGACAACATCGAGGAAGCCATGACCTGGGTCGAGGAGGCAGTGGCGCGGGGCGAGGCAAAGTCGATCGGGCTCCTTGGCAACGCGGCCGAAGTGCTCCCTGAGTTGGTGGCGCGCGGGGTCAAGCCCGACGTGGTGACCGACCAGACCAGCGCGCATGACCCACTGCTGGGATACATCCCGGCGGGGATGACGCTGGATCAGGCGACTTCACAGCGCAAGGAGGACCCGGCAGGCTACCAGGCGCGCGCAATGGAGAGCATGGCGGCACACGTGCGTGCCATGCTGGATTTCCAGCGGGCAGGGAGCATTGTCTTTGACTACGGCAACAACCTGCGACAGCGCGCCTTCGATGCAGGGGTCGCGGAGGCCTTTGACTATCCGGGGTTTGTGCCGGCGTTCATCCGGCCGCTCTTCTGCGAGGGTTCCGGGCCCTTCCGGTGGGTTGCCCTGAGCGGGGATCCTCGCGACATCTACGAGACGGACCGGATCATCCTGGATTTGTTCCCTGAGAACGAGCACCTGCGCCGGTGGATCACCATGGCTCAGGAGCGCATCGCGTGGCAGGGGCTGCCAGCACGCATTTGTTGGCTGAAGTACGGCGAACGCGCGCGTGCCGGGCTGGCGTTCAACCAGGCAGTGGCGGATGGACGGGTGTCGGCGCCCATCGTGATCGGCCGAGATCACCTGGACGCGGGCAGCGTGGCAAGTCCAAACCGAGAAACCGAAGGGATGATCGATGGGTCGGATGCCATCTCNNCCCATTCTGAATGCGTTGATCAATGCCGTGGGTGGTGCGACGTGGGTGAGCTTCCATCACGGCGGCGGCGTCGGCATCGGTTACAGCCAGCATGCCGGACAGGTGATCGTGGCCGATGGGACTCCCGAAGCCGCCCAGAGGCTGCAACGCGTGCTGACAACCGATCCTGGCATGGGGATTGCCCGGCATGTAGATGCCGGGTATCCCGAAGCGATCGAGGCCGCGCGCCGCGCGGGCGTGAAGATTCCCATGCTCGAGCCGGCAAGGTGAAGAGGCTCTCCTGAGGCGGTTTTTGGCTGATTGAGGCTTGACAATAACGAACCTTAACGAAAAAACACAAGCACGAGATTTAAGGTTTGACTATCTCAGGGCCGCGCGTGGCGCTAAATGGTGGTCGCGGACGGCCTAGCCCCTAGAACTCGCGTAGCACGAACGTGCGCCTCAAGACGGTTATACATAAGAATTAGCGGTTTCTTCAGTTGGCTGCAAAGTGGCCCTTGCAGGGGTAACTCGTCAGTGCTAGAATCCGGTCTACAACTGAGCCGGCGCTGCCACCCGATATCGCAATATCTCTCTTGATCCGCTCGCGTTGGCTCGCAGATCCCCCCCCTGCCACAGACGGCAATGACGGCCGTCGTGACTGATATGCGGTGCGCGCGGACTTCTTGCGCGGTGGTTGCTCGCGTCAATTGCGAGCGTGCGGATGCGTTTGCCCGTTCTGCGGGCATAAGTTGTAGCGCGATCTGTTTGACCTTTGCTGTACTTATGTCGTTGAGTTGGAGTAAGCGTATGTACGCGCCTGACGTCCCTAATGGCCGATCTCCGCGCGAGGTTTGGGAGATCGCACGAAGCCATCTGCGCTTGCAGTTGCCTCAGAGCACCTTCGACACTTGGGTGCGGGACACTGTGTGTGTGGCGCACGAGGATGGGGCCTTCGTCATTGGGGTTAGCAATGCCTATGCCCGGGATTGGCTCCAACTGCGGTTGCGCCGCAGGATAAAGCAGACCCTGACCACCATCGTGGGTCATGAAGTCGAAGTCACCTTCATTGTTCAGACGATCCCAGCACAAGATGGGCCGGACCTTGCTCCGGCGCCACTCCTGGAAGTCGAGCCAGCTATCGTTCCGGCCCCAGCTGATCCGCCGGCCATTGAAGGCGTAGGCTTGCGTTCCCGATACAGTTTCGAGACTTTTATCGTGGGCCCGTCCAACCGCATGGCGCATGCATCGGCCCTGGAGGTCGCAGAAAGGCCCGGAGTCGCCTACAATCCGCTGTTCATCTACGGTGGTAGCGGGCTGGGCAAGACCCACTTGCTGCAGGCCATTGGCAAGGCGGTGCANNCTCTACGTCACGTCAGAGATCTTCACCAACGACCTGATTGAGGCCATCCGCTCCGGCTCCACGGATTCTTTTCGGGCCAAATATCGTAACACTGATGTGTTGCTCCTGGATGACGTACACTTCATTGCCGGCAAGGAACAGACGCAGGAGGAATTCTTTCACACATTCAACGCCCTGCACTCTGCAAACCGGCAGATCGTGCTGACCAGCGATCGCGCACCACAGGCGATCCCCACCCTGGAGGACCGTCTGCGCTCTCGCTTCGCGTGGGGTATGATCGCAGATATCCAGCCGCCCGACCTGGAGACGCGCGTGGCGATTCTTCAGACCAAGGCGGCGTCGATGGGCAAGCGCGTGCCTGACGATGTGCTGCTGGCCATCGCACAGCGCGCCCACCGGAACATCCGCGACCTGGAAGGCGCGCTGACGAAGGTGATTGCCCACGCCGAGTTATTCCAGCGCCCAGTCAGCGTTGCGGTCGTCGAAGACGCGTTGGCTTACCTGGCTCCTGCACAAGGCAAACTGACACTCGAGATGGTGCTCAAGGTTGCTGCCGATTTCTTCGGCGTGACGGTGGCTGAGCTGCTCGGCCGGAATCGCAGTGCGAAGATCGCTCTCCCCCGCCAACTTGTCATGTACGTGATGCGCGAAGAGGTCGGCGCGTCGCTGCAGCAGATCGGGCAGGCTCTCGATCGTGACCACACGACCGTAATGCATGGGATAGAGCGGATTGCTAGTGAGATGGAGAGGGACCCCCGGCTCGTGCAGAGTATAAGCGCCTTGCGCAATCGGCTGTACGAGCCCATCCGAGCACGCTGATAGCAACACCATCAGACAATTGTCGTAAGCCAATACGCCGGTTCCAACGGCGTATTGNNGTAGGCCAATACGCCGGTTCCAACGGCGTATTGGCGTTTCTTTTGTGGATAACTCAGCCTTTTTCGGTGGATAACTGGCTTGAAATGTGGATAAATACGTCCCCGCAGGCACTATTACTCCCCTCACCCGTCGCTGCCCCTATATCTAGTATTTCATTCGCGCGACCGGCCTGTGGATAGCACAAAGCTGGCCCGGGAACATTAATAGCATGGGCCTCGATCCCGTGTTATCTGCGGGGAATTTCGCCCAGGATCGGCAGGCCGAGCTTCTCTACGTCTGACCGGTCCCGAACGGATCGATCCAGGTAGTCGAGCAGGAAGGCCAGTCCCAAGCCAGCCGCGAGAGCGAGCAGGATGCGCAGCGGCAGGTCCAGCTGCTCGCTGGCCGGACGACCGACGATGCCCACGACCGGGGGATCGATCAGGCGGATATCAGCCTCATCAGCACTGAATTGACCGAAGAAATCCGCAGTGCTGTCGGTCAGGGTTGCTGCGACGGCGTTTGCGATGGCTCGCAACTCGTTCTCATTGGGCCAGTTGATGTTGACGGTCAGAATCCGGTGGAGCTTGCCGGGCTGCGTGCTGGCGCCGATCGCGCCGGCCGGCACGGTAATTCCCTGATCGGCCAGCCGCTGGCTGACCGCTCCGGCAAATGCCTGGCTGCGCACGATTTCACCTAAGTCGTCCACCAGATACTCTGACGTGAGCATCGTGTAGTAGCGATCATAGGTGTAGACGCCCGGGATGCGCTCCGGTTGGATGCCGACGTTAAAGCGCATGCTCGCGTTGTAGCTGATCGGCTGAGGCTGCCACGGGCGCTGCGCAATCAATGCCAGAGCAGCGACCAGCAGCGCCAGCCCGATGGGCAGCCACCAACGCCGCATGATGATGGCCCAGTAAGCTCGTAATTCCATTGCTCTTTCCTATGCGGTTCTATCGATGAAACTGCGCAACTCGTCTGTGAACCGTGCTTCTCCGAATCGCTCGGCGTTGCGACGGCATGCTCCAGGATCGTAGGCCACCGGGTCGAAACGGGACAATACGCCCTTGAGCGATTCGACCGTGGGCTCGAAAAAGAACTCGCCGGTTTCAGCGGGCACGACCGTGTCGAGCGCGCCGCCCCCGGCATAGGCGATCACTGGCCGGCCGGCCGCCTGTGCTTCCAGGGGCGCAATGCCGAAGTCCTCGAGGCCGGGGAAGATGAAGGCACGTGCGCCCGCATACAAGCGGCTCAGCTCATCCCAGGGCACCCGGCCCAGGAAGGTCACCGTCGGCCCGGCCATGCGCTCCAGGGCGATCCTGTCGCGTCCGTCACCGAAGACGAGCAAGCGTAGTCCTAACTCCGAACAGGCCCGCACCGCAAGGTCGGTACGCTTATAAGGGATCAGCCGGCCCCCTGCCAAGAAGTAGGTGTCCGGCGGGTCAGTGCCGGGCGTGAATCGTCCCAGGTCGACGGGCGGGTAGATGATCGTGCTTTCGCGGCCATAGAAGCGGCGAATCCGCTCCTGAATTTCGCGCGAGATGGCGATGAAATGATGCACGCGCTGGGCAGCAGCGTAGTCCCAGCGGCGCAGCGGGCCTAGCAATGGCCGCAGCGCCAGGTCGACGCCCTTGCCCAGGGCTTCGCGTGCCCGGTAGGCCTCGTATTGCCACAGAAAGCGCGTCGGCGTCAGGCAATAGCAGATATGTACGGCGCCGGCAGGTGCCCTTACGCCGTGACAAAAACCGCTCTTGTTGCTGAGAATCAGGTCGTATCCGGACAGGTCCGCGGTGCTGAACGCGAGCGGATAGACCGGCAGATACATCTGGTGTTTCCGTGTGACGCCCGGCAAGCGCTGCATGAAGGTGGTGCGGATATCCCATTCACGATAGGTGGCAGGCATCCGGTCGCCGGCATACATGCTGGTATAGACGGGCGCGCCCGGGAACATGCGCACCAGGAGTTCGAGAACGTTTTCTGCCCCGCCCACCTGGTTGAGCCAGTCGTGCACCAGCGCTGTTCGGCGGTTGCGCGGCGTCGAGATGTGCGTCATGTGGCCGGGTTCGTTGGCTCCTCGGATCCCGCCGGAGGCGTGCTGAAGCGCAAAGCCTGGTGGATACGGTCCGCGGCGATCTTGCTCCCTTTCCCGCAGTGGGGGCAGAGGACCAGAGCGAATTTCTTGCCCTCAGCCTGCTGCAGAAAGACGCGCAGCTCCTCATCGGTCGCGGTGAAGCGGCGCCGGCACTTGTCACAGGCAATGGCCAACATGATAACCTCCAGTCCTCAGTGGGTCGTTTGATCGGCGAAACGCTCGCACAAGGTCACGAAGGCTTCGGTCTCGCCCAGGATGCGCCAGTCAAGGACGCTTGTCAGGCTCGTATCCAGCACCCCCGGCGTCGTACGAATCCAGCTCATCGTGTAGCCGGTGAGCGCTGCTGTCCGCTCGCCCAGCAGGAGAATCAGCAAATCCGCTTCGGGCGAGTGGAACAACTTGACGACCCAGACCACATCGACCTGCTCGTGCGGGGGCAGCTGGCAGAGGGCCTTGTAGCCCTCGTTGTCTCTGCCCGGCTGGAGCTTGACCTGCACCAAGGCGGCCGCGCGGCGATCCCAGCCGGAGTTGAGCATCGAGACATCCATCATCGCGTCGCTGCGCACGACGCCATCGAAAGCAAGTTGTGCGGATGTGCCGCGCACGCCTGGCGCGGCGCGGATAACATCGATCAGGAACTCATCGAAGAGATCCAGATCGTGGACCAGGCAGACGACGTGCAGATCGGCGCGCTCGCGTATCCAGTTCACCCATAGGACGGTGAGGCAAGGGTTCTTGTACACCTGGAGGTTCTCCAGCAGGTGTTCGCGCGCCAACTCATCCGCTCCTGCGGCGATATCAATGTGTATGACCGCCAGCGTTGGTTTCATGCGTCTCAGTCTCTCCTTCTGCCCTGCACGACTCATATATCTTAGCACGACTTCACCTCGCACCCAAAGGATGATATAATGCCAGCGGTCTTAGTTCCGAGCTTCGAGGAGTATTGCGGTGACCCGGGAGAACTTCGATCTGCAACTGGCGCATGTCAAAGAAAAGCTCGTCAATCTGGCCACGATGGTGAATAAGCTCCAAGAGCAGGCCGTTAAGGCGCTTGCTGATCGCGACGAGGAGCATGCCAGGGAAGTCATCGCGAGTGACTTGCTGATCAATCAGGCGCAGCGGGAAGTCGAGGAAACCTGCCTGCTGTTGATTGCGAGCCAGCAGCCTGTGGCCCGCGATCTGCGATTGATATTCTCCGTTGCCATGATCGCTTCGGAACTCGAACGCATGGCGGACCATGGCAAGGGGGTTGCGGTTCTCGCCCAGCGCCTGGCCGATCAACCTCTGCTCAAGCCTCTGATCGACGTCCCACGCATGGCAGAGATCGGTCGAGATCTATTGATGGGTCAGATCGACGCCTTCATGAGGGGCGATGTGGAGGCGGCGCGCCGGTTGGCCGAGCGCGACACTGAGGTCGACCAGCTGAACGACCAGGTGTTCCGGGAACTCCTGGTATTGATGATGACTGATCCGCGCACGATCACCCGCGCGACCTATTTGTTGTGGGTGGCGCATAATCTCGAACGCTTCGCCGACCGGACCACGAACATCGGCGAACGCGTCGTCTTCCTGCAGACCAACACGATTGTCGAACTCAACGAATAAGGCAGTATTCCCATGGATCTGACCCAACTCAGCCAAATGGTGGCCTGGCTGGACGAAGAACATCGCCGCGACCGCGAAGAGCTCGCGCGACTCGACCAGCGCATGCAGAGCATGGCCATCGAGAAACAGGAACAATCCCGGCGCATCCAGGATCTGGAGAGCCGCCTTGCCAGCACGCATGCCCAGTTGACGCGCTTCACGCAGCTCGAACAAGCTATGCAGCAGCTCAAGAGCGAAGTGGTCGTGCTGTTGGACAAGCAGGTGGAGGCGCGACTGACCGCGGANNGCGAGAAAGCGAACGGGCGCGCGTCAGCGATCGAGATGCATTGGGGCGAGGTATCGCGGAGCTGCGCAAAGAGCTGAACCGCCTCACGCGCATCGAAGAAGATCTCGTCACCCGGCAGGCTGAGGACCAGCGGCTCGGTGAGATGCTGCTGGCCCAGCGCGTGTCGCTGAACAACGTCACCAAGGACCTCGACGAGCGCACCCGAACGCTGCCTTACATGGTGGAGCAGCGCGCCCAGGACAACAAGCGCATCGCCCAGATGCAGGCAGAAAACACCGAATTGCTGAAGCGCACGGATGCAACGGCTGCACGCATTCCCGTGCTGGAAGAACGCCTGCAGCGGGTGGAAAAGGACGTGCAGCGCATTCAGCCCATCCCCGAGCAGCTTCAGCAGGACCAAAAGTCTTTTATTGAAGCGCAGAAGCTCTCTGAAGTCGAGCGCAACCGGCAGATGGGGCTCTGGGAGCAGGAGTTCGCGGAGCAGAAGGCACTCATCGAGAAGCAGATCGTGCGTTTCCGCGAGTTCGAGGCGCGCTATGAACAGGCCGCCCGGGCGCTTAAAGGCATCGAAGAATTCCAGGCTCTTATCGTGCGCGATCAGAGGCAGGTGGCCGAGCTGCAGAGATTGGCCGAGGAGCGCCAGCGCAAAGAACTGACCGATTGGCAGGGCGAGAACGAGCAACGCTGGAAAAAGGAGTCCCTGCGCTGGGACTACGCGACACAAGAACAGCAGAAGGTAAATCAGAAGCTTGGCGAGCGTTTCCTGCCGCTGGAGCGCCAGCTTGCCTTGATTCTGCGTGAGATCGAGGCACTGTGGCGCCTGCAGGAAGCACTCGGGACCTCACAGGCTCAAAGCTCGCAACGGCTCCTGGACGCGATCGGCGCGGCGTTGGGAGCGCGGCCCAAGCCTGAGGCCTAAATGCGAGTCATCGGTACGGCCGGCCACGTTGACCACGGCAAGTCCACTTTGGTCCTGGCCCTGACCGGCATCGATCCGGATCGTCTGCGCGAAGAGAAAGAGCGCGAGATGACGATCGATCTCGGTTTTGCGTGGTTGGCGCTGCCGCCTCCGAGCGGTGCTGAGGGCGCAGCATCTGGCCCGGAGACGGTCGGTGTCATCGATGTGCCAGGGCATATCGATTTCATCAAGAATATGCTGGCGGGCGTGGGAGGCATCGACGCAGCTTTGTTCGTCGTGGCTGCGGATGAAGGCGTCATGCCGCAGACGCGCGAACATCTCGCCATCCTCGATTTGCTGCAGGTCCCGGCGGGTGTGGTTGCACTGACGAAGACAGACGCGGTCACGGAAGAAGGATGGATCGAGCTCGTCCAGGCAGACCTCGCCACCGCTTTGCAGGGCACCTGCCTTGAATCTGCCCCCATCGTGCCTGTGTCGGCGCGTACAGGCGCGGACCTGCCCAAGCTAAAACAGGCGCTCGCGGACGTGCTGGCGACTGTGCCCCCACGACGAGACAAGGGCGCCCCGCGTCTTCCGATAGATCGCATCTTCACGGTCGCGGGTTTTGGCACGGTGGTGACAGGCACCTTGAGCGATGGGCAGTTTCGGGCAGGCGACGAAGTCGAAATCCTACCGGAAGGTCTCAAGGCTCGCATTCGCGGCATGCAAACCCACAAGAAGAGCGTGGAGATCGGTCTCCCGGGCAGCAGGCTCGCGATCAATCTGACCGGAGTACACCCGGATGATCTGCGCCGGGGCATGGTTGTCGCGCGTCCGGGGGCGCTGCGGGCCACGATCATGCTTGACGTCCGCCTGCGGTTGGTGCGCAGCGATGACTGGCATGCATCGCTCGGACACAGCGATGAGATCGATTTCTTCAGTGGGGCGGCTGAGGTGCCGGCCCGCGTCCGGCTGCTCGATGCCGAGGAAATACGCGCGGGACAAGCCGGGTGGGCGCAATTGGTGCTCGAGTCGCCGGTGGCTGTTGCGCCTGGCGATCGATTCATCATCCGCCAGCCATCGCCCAGCTTGACCGTGGGCGGCGGCGTCATTGTCAATCCCTACCCCGCGCGGCGCTGGCGACGGTTTCAGGCCGACATTATCTCGCAACTTGAGACCCTGGCACGCGGCACGCCCAAGATCTCGTTTTCCACGCGCTGGCTCGTTCTGAGCCGGCGCCGCTGAAAGCAGCTGTGGAGGCTGCTGGGTTGGATGCCTCTACGGCAGAGCGAGTCGCAGGGGAGATGCTCGCTAGCGGCGAATTGATCGCACTAGGCGCCATCCAACCGCCCTATGCTAAGAGCGTGACCCCGGTTATTTCGTTGGGCGGCTGGCACACCCTCGCTGCGCGCATGGCCGAAAGCCTGTCAGATTACCATGCGCAGTATCCTCTGCGACCGGGAATGGGACGCGAAGAGCTCAAGGGTCGCATCCAGGGACGCGACAAGTGGTCTGCGAAGCTTTTCAATGAGTTGGTCGGCCGCGCAGTGGCAGAAGGGTACCTGGTCGAGGTGGGCGAGTTTCTCGCCCGGCCCGCTCACCGGATCGTATTCTCACCGGCGCAGCAGGCGAAGGTCAACGCGCTATTGGCCGCTTTCAGGCGCCAGCCCACGACACCACCATCGATGGCCGAGAGCCTGACTCTGACTGACCCGGAAATCTTGAGCGCGCTCATGCACCAGGGGACGTTGGTGCGATTGAGCGAAGACGTTCTGCTGTTGGGCGAAACCTATGACGAGATGGTGAAGGGCATCGTCGAGACGATCAAAGCACAAGGCAGCATGACGGTCGCACAGGTGCGCGATCGGTTCAATACCAGTCGCAAGTACGCGTTGGCTTTGATGGAACGGCTGGACGAATTGAAGATTACCCGGCGCGTGGGCGATGAGCGCTTGTTGCGCTAGCTGCGCCACACGACTTTTCCGCCAAGAACGGTCATATCAGCCTGGCGTCAAGGATGCGCATCGGATCAAGTGAGCAGATGTCGCTGGGAAGGACGACCAGGTTGCACCTCTGGTCCTCGTTGAAGGCTTATTCCGCGCCGACGATGCGCTCGTAGATGGTCTGCAGTTCTTCGTCTGAGTAGAACGAGATGACGAGCCGTCCGCCTTTGCGACCTCGGGTCAGTGCGACCTTGGTGCCGAGCGCACCGCGGAACGCCTCTTCCAGCTGACGCGTGTTGGCACGGTCTGGGTCGTCGGCGTCTGAGCCTTCATGTTCGGCATCGCTCTTTGCTTCGGCCAGGCGGCGGACGAGGTCTTCTGTCTGCCGCACGGTCAGCCCGCGGCTCACCACAACGCCGGCAGCCTGGAGAATGGCCTCATCATCGGGCAGGCCAAGCAGCGCACGTGCGTGACCTTCGGAAAGGACGCCATCTGCGAGCAGCACCTTCACACGCTCCGGCAGACGCAAAAGGCGGAGCGTGTTTGTGACTGCCACGCGGCTCTTGCCCACGCGTTCGGCCACGTGTTGTTGATTCAGGCTGAAGTCGCTCATCAGTGCTTGATACGCCTCAGCCTCCTCCAGCGGATTCAGGTCCGAGCGCTGGATGTTCTCGACCAGGGCCAGCTCGAGGAACTGCTGGGGTGTGGCCTCTTTTAGCAGGACGGGTACGATGTTGAGGCCGGCCTGCTGTGCCGCGCGCCAGCGCCGCTCACCGGCAATCAGCTGGTAGGGTGCGCGCGCAGTAGGTAGGGCTCGAGTGACGATCAATGGCTGGAGCAGGCCGTGTTCTTTGATGGATGCCGCCAGTTCTGCGAGCGAGTCCGGGTCCATCTTCGTGCGCGGTTGCCGGGGATTCGGGACAATGTCGGAGACCGGCACGTGGAGCAAGCCGGCCGGCCCGGCGGCAGCATCGTCCACGATGCGTGAGGATGGGATGAGGGCATCCAGGCCTTTACCCAGTCCACGAGATTGTGCGCTCATGGCGTGCTCCTTCCTGCTGTGACCGCTTGGGCCGCGGCCTCGGCCGCGTCGCGGGCCTCACGAGCCAGAAGCTCCTGCGCTAATGCGCGATAGGCACGAGCGCCGGCGGACACCGGCGCATACTGCAGGATCGTTCTGCCATAGCTGGGCGCCTCGCTCAGGCGCACGCTACGCGGAATGACTGTGGAGAAGGTCTGAAGCGGAAAATGGTTGCGCACCTCCGCAACCACCTGGTCGGAAAGGTTGGTACGCGGATCATACATCGTGAGCACCATGCCGCTGATGAAAAGCGCGGGGTTCAAGCTTTCGCGCACCATCTGCACGGTGTGCCACAGCCGGCCCAGGCCCTCCAAGGCCAGGTATTCGCATTGAATCGGTACGAGCACGCCATCAACTGCTGCGGCCAGGGCATTGACTGTCAGTAAGCCGAGGCTGGGCGGGCAGTCCACCAGCACGTGGGTGTATTGGCCCACCACCGGCTCCAGCGCCCGGCGCAGCAAGAACTCACGTGCAAAGAGCGGAACCATCTCGACCTCGGCGCCCGCCAGCGCTGGCGCACTGGGGAGAAGCTGCAGACCCTCGTGCGAAGTGGGCACGAGGTTATCGGCGGCTGCGTGTTTGCGGATGAGCACATCGTAGAGCGAAGCGCGAAGCGCACTGGACGCGATGCCCAGACTGCTGGTCGCGTTGGCCTGGGGATCCGCGTCGATCAAGAGGACACGGTAGCCCGCTTCTGCCAGACAGGCGCCCAGGTTGACAGCGGTGGTGGTCTTGCCAACGCCGCCTTTCTGGTTCGCAAAAGCATAGATGCGCGTCACGGCTGCTGATTCCCTGGTACGGCAGTATCTGCCGCCAGCCATTTCTCGACAATGTCCCGCGTTGGGATGGCGTCCATTCCTGGCGCCTCGACGGACATGGAGGCCACGACATTCGCGAACCGGGCGGCCATCAGAGAATCTCCGGTCTCGGCCAGGCGCAACAAGAACGAAGCGGCAAATACATCGCCCGCCCCGGTCGGATCGACTTCATGCGTCGGTCGAGCGGCGATCTGCGTTGCCTCTCCGTTTTGATACACGGCCGCGCCGTGGTAGCCGTCGGTCACGATCAAGAGCCGCGTCTGTGCTGCGAGCTCCGCAATGTAGGCATCGTCGCCGCCGACATCTTCACGGCTCAGAATGACCGCGTCGGCGCGGCGCAGCAGCGGACCGGCGTTTTCCCAACGATCGGGGAACACGTGTCCGGCGGCATCCCAACGGCGCATGTGGCCCTGAGGGGCGATGCCGACGAGCGAAACGGGAAACATGTCCGCCCAACTCGGCGGAATCTCGCGGGCAATAGACCCGAGCATCACGACCGGCGTCTGATTCCATTCCGAAGGCAGTCCGTCGGGGGTGATGGGATCCGCCACGGCCTTGATGATCTGAGTTCGGCCGCGCTCGGTGTAGATATTGGTGAAAGTAGTGGTGACCTGCGACGGCATGAGATGGACCGGAATACCTGCCAGCGGGGTGCCGGGCAAGCCAGTCGTTCGCAGCGTGCCTCCGTCTCCAGGGCGACCGCCTGGCTCCAGTCCATCCAGCGAGGCGCGGGTCAGGATGCCTGGCTTCCAACCCAGGCGTTGGACGGTGATGGCGGCAAATGACACGGTGCCCCCCAGGCGAAAGCCTTGCGGGGTTGTATCTCGAGTGAGATTGCCGATGGCAAGAAAATCAATGGGCAAAGATGGCTCCGTTTCGTGATGATCTGAAAGATTCTAACACACCGGACGTGGGGGGTCAACGAAAACGCCGACCCCTGGTTGAGGTCGGCGTTGATTACCCTGAGGCTGAGCGAACCGGTGCGAATCTCAGCTCTTTTTCGGAACGATGGTGACCTTTCGTCGATCGCCTTCGCCGACGCTCTGCGTGATGACATTGGGATGCTCGCGCAGCGCGAGGTGGATGATGCGGCGTTCGGCCGGCGGCATAGGCTCCAGGGTTACGGTGCGTCCCGACTGGTCGGCCTGATCGGCCATGCGCAGCGCCAGTTTGCGGAGCGACTCGGCCCGCTTTGCGCGATAGCCATTGACGTCGACTACGAAGTTCGTGCGCGTCCGAACTTGCTGATTGACCATGAGACGGGTGATAAACTCAAGCGCAGAGAGCGTCTCGTTTTGCCGGCCGATCAGGACGCCCAGATTGTCACCCACGATGTTAAGGACCAGGGCAGGCTCGTCGTCGTCGACTTCGGCAGGGCTTTGCGCACCGATTTCGACACGAGCGGCCAGGTTCATGCGTTCGAGCAAGCCAGTCAACAGCTCGCGGCCTTTTTCGGCTGCAGCCGTCACGCGCTCATCGGATGAGCCTGCTGCTCGAGGCGTGACCTTTGGCTCGACACCTGGCGCCGGCTGGATAACTTGAGGCGTGGGCTTTGGCTCTTGACGTAATACGGGACGGGGTTCACTTTGTGGTTCGGCCTTGGGCGCGGGGCGCGGCTCAGGTGGCGCGCTGCGCACGAGGTTTAGGCGCACGATCGCATCTTCGGCGCCGATGCCCAAGACGCCGCGGCTCCCCGTACGGACAATCTCCACATCGACATCTTCGCGAGTCAGCCTCAACGCGGCCAACCCGGCAGCCACTGCCGCTTCGACGGTCTTACCGCGGAACTCTCCGCTTTTTTCTCCTGTCATACGTTTACTACCTCAACGAGGGTGAGCCATATCACCAGGCTAGCGGCGGCGCTTGCGGCGCTTGGCCTGCTTCTCTGGTGTTTCGCTGGTCGTGCGCACGGGCGCGGGGGGATTTGCGGCCCCCGAAGAAGCGCTGTGAGCCGGTGCGCTCGAGCTGGCTGCGGCCGTCAGTGCCGGCTGGCTGCCCTGCAGGAATGGTAGCCAATCGGCCAGTCCGCCCCAGCCCGTGACAAAGTACTGTTGAACCACAGCCAGGATGTTGGATACGGTCCAGTAGAGGGTCAGGCCAGAAGGCAGCCCCAGGGTGATCCAGGCGAACATGGCCGGCATGAAGAACATCATCTGGTTCATCATGCGGGCCTGCGGATCTTGCTGCCCGCCGCTCGCCGCTTTGGAGGGCTGCGCCATCTTCTGTACGAACATTTGGGTCAGCAGCATGAGAATGGGCAAGCTGAAATAGGTCAGCAGCATGCTCCAGTCTTTTGCGGCCCATGCCGATCCGATCCAGCTTGTGCCGACCTGAAGGCTTGGGAAGGACAGATCCGGAATCCAGAAGAATCGAGCTTCCTGTAACTGGCCGATGCTGGGATTCGCCAGCACGTACAGCGCCTGGTAGAGGCCCCACAGGATCGGCAACTGAATGAGCATGGGCAGACAGCCGCCCATCGGGTTGATGCCCGCTTCCTTGTACAGCTTCATCTGTTCTTCGGAAAGCTTCTGCCGATCTTTGCCGTATTTCTCCTGAAGCTCGCGCAGCTTGGGCTGAAGCTGCTGCTGCGCTTTGGTCGACTGCAGTTGCTTGAGCGTCAAGGGAAGCGTAACGAGCTTAACAAGAACGGTGAAGACGATGATCGCCCAGCCCCAGCTATTCTCGACGATGCCAAGGTTCTGGAGGAAGCCATTCATGGCCATCAGGAGTTTGGCAAGGGGATAGACGACAATGCCTTCCCACCAGCCAGGGGGGTTGTTGAGGTCGATGTCGCCCTGCGGTATCGTGCAGCCGGAAAGAACTAAGACTCCGACCAGCAGTACACCGACCAACAGTAGAGTACGGTGCTTCTTATTCACGCTCAGAGACGCTCCTCTAGATCAGGGCACCGGGTCATAGCCACCTTCATTCCAGGGATGGCATCGGCTGATCCTGCGAATGCCCAGCCATCCGCCACGCAAGGCCCCGTGCTTTTCGATTGCCTGATAGGTATATTCCGAACAAGACGGATAAAACCGGCATGAAGGCGGAAACAACGGCGAGATAACTCGCTGATAACCCCGTATCAGGATCAAGAAAATTCGCTTCATNNAGGCGGGCACACGCATCCTGCAAGTCGGCGAAGCTGGCCTCGTTGATGCCCGGCCGGGCAATCCAGATCAGGTCCCAACCCGGTTGGACCAGATCCCACAGATTTCGGACCGCCTCGCGAATCCTTCGCCGGGCCCGATTCCGTTCGACCGCTTTACCAATTCGCTTACTTACGGTGAAACCACACCGGCTGACACCCATATCGTTGGGCAGGCAACTCAGGATCAACAATGGATGCGCATGACTTGCGCCTTCCTGCCGGACCTGCCGGAATCGCTCATTGTCGCTGACTCGAAACCGGCGCTCCAAGGCCAAACGTCCTTGTGTGTTCCTAGGCCGACAGACGCTTTCGACCGCGCGCGCGGCGAGCCGCAATGACGCGGCGACCGCCATGGGTGCTCATGCGGCTGAAGAACCCGT